>Ga0265293_10001488_pt1 | contig 50918 bp, 38 predicted proteins | sample Munlanlewell138R_FD_192505 | JGI IMG/M metagenome (GOLD analysis project Ga0265293, IMG submission 192505) | Leachate microbial communities from a municipal landfill in Southern Ontario, Canada - Leachate well 138R | ecosystem: Engineered > Solid waste > Landfill > Unclassified | place: Canada... | reverse complement strand
TCGATAAAGCTACCTGACATTGAACACCTCTTTTATTCTTTAATTAATGCCATTCTATGATACCCTATATTATTGTCAAGTAATATTTTAACTATATTTATTGTCTGCTTTCTAATTCAAAGCTCTCGCAACTATTTTTTATTATTATTTGAAATAGGTTCATTATTATAAACAAGGTCATTAAATTGATTATTAAAATTCTTATCTAAAAAAAATGGAAGAGCCTGCTCCTTGAGTTTTCTTAGTAAGAACCATATTAAAAAACATAATCATTCATTAAAGATTCTATTTCGCTGAGCTTTTGAGGCATTTCATCCTTGCTATTAACAAAAAAAGGCTGTAAATAATGCATATCAACACGTGAAAAAGGCTTTGGTAAGATAAATTTATCCCACGAATTAAATTGCCATTTCTTGTGCACATTTACCACTAAAGGAATAATTGGGCATTTTGACATAAGCGATAAATATAAAACTCCGTCTTTTAGCTTATGAGCTGGTCCTCTTGGTCCATCTGGTGTAAGGGATATGGAATTACTTTTTAAAGCACTCAGCATTTCTCTTAATGCTGATACACCTTTTTTGGAAGATGAACCTCTTATCATAGTGTAGCCCAAAAGACTGAGTGGTGCAGCAATAAGCTCTCCATCGAATGATGCAGATGCCAGAAGTGCAATGTTTTCTTTTGTTCTGCTCAACACAGCAGGTATAATGTTTTGGTGCCACAACAGATATATTACATTACTATGCCTATGCAGATCGCCTTTGATATTGTAACGTAAAGTAGATTTTAGCAAAATTAGAAAAAACCAAGCAATATATTTTTCAATGAAGATAATAATCTTACCTTGTACTGAGTTTATTTTCATTTGTCTCTGTTTAATAACGCAAGAACTAATCGTGCTGTTTCTTTGCTCGCTGCTTTATTGCCTAAAACATTTTGCAAATCTTTTAAATTCTCTTTTATAGACTGATACATTCCTTTATCAGCTAAAGTAGAATTGATAATGCTCTTTATCTTTTTGGGGTTAACATCATTCTGAATAAATTCTGGCACAATTGCTCTGTTCATGAGGATATTTGGCAAACCAATATACTTTATCTTTATAATATTACGTGCAATCCAGTATGAAATGGGGTTTGATTTATAACAAATGACAAATGGATTACCAATATATGCTGCTTCTAATGAGCTGGTACCCGATTTTACAACGCTAAAGTCGCTGTAATGCATCATTTCATAATTGTTTGATACCAAGATTCTCAGCTTAGCTACGTCACGAAAATTACGATTTAGTAGCTTTAAAAAGTCTTTTTCAGAAATAGTGGGTGCACGTGAAATCAAAAACTCATATTCATTTGCATTCAATAACTTGATTGTGTTGAGAAATATAGGCAATAGTTTATTTACCTCGTCAATACGACTGCCAGGAAAAAATGAAAGCCATTTTTTATTGCTATCAAGTCGTGTAGCTTTACCAAATTCTTCTTTGCTCATCTTAATATTTATCTCTTCAACAATCGGACTGCCAACATATTCAGAATTTACCTGATGAATATATAGCAAATCAGGCTCAAAAGGCAAAATACAAGCAACTTGATTTGTGTAGTCAGCAAGCTGTTTCACTCGATGATGCTTCCATGCCCAAAACTGTGGGCAAATATAATAAAAAACAGGAATATTTAGTTCGCTGGCAATTTTGGCAATGCGTAAATTCATGCCTGGATAATCTACTAAAATTACTAATTCTGGTTTATTCTTCTTTAAATACTCCTTGATAAACTTTTCAACTTTTGCAAAAAAACGAAGATGCTTTAGCACTTCCCAAAAACCCATAACATTAAATCTATTGAAAGGAAACAGAACTTGAAGCCCTCTTTTTTGCATTTGATAGCCACCAATACCGACATGATTAAAACCATAATCTTGTAATTCTTTCATCACATATGATGCGTGCAAATCGCCTGAATTCTCACCAGCTATCCAAAATATAGTTGCCATTCCATCCCCTTTTTCTATAATTGATTATTCTTTATTATTTCCGCAAGTTTATCTACTTCTTTTTTAACAATCTCTGCCATCTTAATATAATGTTCAATTTCCAAGCCGAAGGGATCTTCTATATCCATATTTGTGCCTGTTATTTCGCCAATAGTAAAGATCTTATTTGCTGCTAAAGGAAAAATCTCTAATAATACGTTTTTTACACCTAAAGTCATTGTTAAAATATAATCATTGTCTGCCAAGATTTTTTTGTTTAGAATCCTCGATCGATGATCGCTGGTATCAATACCCCAACTCGCCAGTACAATCGCTGAATTCTTTGAAATTGGCTTATTATCAATCAGATAACCGCACGAGGAAAAGATGAGCTTTTTATCAGGAATTTTGATAGAGTCTATTGCATAATATTCAGCAATTGGGCTACGACAAACATTTGCAACACAAGCGAAACAGATTCTAATAATGTTCCATTTAAGTAAAATATCAGCAAAATCGACACTACCCTGCCTGACAAGCTTTGGCGAGTTTTCATAGATATCTATTATAGTTGACTGCTCATTGCTCGCCTTTTCAAAGTTGGGCGGAATTAGTGCAAAATCAACTACATCCAAAAATTCAGCAGACATATCTTCAAGTTTTGCAATAGCTTGCTCACCGCTTTTATTGATGCTGGTACTGACTATCGGGGAGTTTTCTTCAATAAAGGCACGCAGCATAGGATCAGTTGGGATACGAACAGCAAGCTTATTGTCCACTGTAAGATGCTCGTATTTAGGGTTTTTGTTTTCCAATAAAACAGTTGTATTTGAGAGCCAGATTCTTTTTAAAAAACGGTTCATCGATTTATCTAAGTTGTATAGATTTAGCTCTTTTATAACCGTCGAAAGAGAATCAAACAAAACAATTAAACCTTTAGAGTTAGAGCGTTCTTTTAATTTATTTATCTTGTTTATGCATTCTCTATTGTCAGCAAAACATGAAATACCAAGCATTGAACCAGTAAAGTGAATAAATATACTGTCTGTATGTTTTGGTACTTCTGATATTGAGTTTATGATTTTCATTTTAAATATGCTCCTGGATTGATAGGTTTGCCATTTCTACGCAGCTCAAAATGCAGGCATGGCTCACCTAATGTGGTACTATTTCCCGACTGTGCAATAACTTGTCCTCTGGTCACCATATCTCCTTTTTTTACATAAAGCTGACAATTATTTCCATAAACAGTATGAAATCCATTTTTATGATCTATTATCACCATTTCTCCCGAACCTGAAAAAGACTCGGCATATACGACCTCCCCAGCCTCAGAAGCTTTAACTCCAGAGCCGTAATTAAGTGCAATATCAAGCCCATTATTCATAGTCGACACTTTATACTTCTCGTGTGTTTGTGTGCCATATTGCCGCAATATTTCTCCTTGTGCGGGCCATAATATTGTACTATTTGGAAACAGATATGAATACTCGGGTTTATCTTCTGGTTTTGGTGTGAGTCTTTCAATCAAAACTTGGAGCTCTTGTGCGTCCTTTTGAAGTTTCTGTGCTCTTTGTTGGTACTGCTTTTTATCTTTTTCATACTTTGAAATATCTTTATCAAGTTTGTTAGATTGTTGTGTATAAGTCTGTATTTTCTTACTTTCTGCACTTGATTGTGAACTTACTGATTTTACTTTTTTTTCTGTTTTTATAGCTTGGTCTATCAAGCTATTTTTTTTAGAGCTTAAAGCACGATATTTTTCATTTGAATTGTTTATTATAAATGAAATTGGATAGTTATATTCGCTCAATTCATTTAATAATTCGCTGCGGCAATCATGATACAAAAGCTCATTTAAAGCCCTATTTGTCGAAGAAAAAGTTTGTTTTAATTCTCTATCAGCTTCAGCTATTTGAGATTTATTTTTATTTAAATCCTTTTTTAGAGCATTTTCAGTATTTTTCAATTGTTGAGCTTTTTTCTTAGTTGTTGATAGTTGGTTTGCAATATTCTTTTTATTTGCAAGAGCTTTTTTCTTTTTGGCTTCAGATTCTTGAGCATTCTTTTGTGCTTGTTTTATTTCTTTTTGAACCTGATCGAGCTCTTTCTTCTTTTCACTTGCTGTTTGAGAGAACAATAAGCAAAAAGTGCCGATTAGAATAAGCAGCACTAAAATGATTCTTTGATTACGCATGGTTTTAATTATCTATTAATACTTTATCCTGATAAATATGTTCAAAAAGCTGTTTATGCTCTTCTTCTTCATTTGCTAATAATATAAAAACTTCTTTTATGCTTTGTTCATCAGTATTATCTGCCAAAGCTTGATACAGGCGTCGAGATTGATCTTCTCTTTTGATAGCAATTCTAAGCAAAGCAATAAAGTCAAGATTTTCATAGTGTATTGGTTCTTCATAGTAATCAATCAGTTTAATTGACTCTAATTTCTCGATATTTCTGATATTTGGTAGATTATTTTTAAAGAACTTCAATTTATTGATATGCCCTTTTTCCATATTGATAATATCATCGAGAACCTTTATAACATGTGGCATCTTTTCATGTATCTTTAGTTCATTATAAAAATCTATTGCTTCTTTTTCCTTATCGATTGCAAAATCAATTATTTCGCTAAACTCATTTTTCATTGTAGTGCCTCGCTAATGCTTCAGCATTTTCTTCTATCCATTTTTCTGCAGCAAATGCGGCTATTGCACCATCAGCTGTTGCAGTTACAACTTGTCTTAAGAGCTTTTGTCTAATATCTCCTGCAGCATACACACCTGGTATATTTGTCTCCATATTATCGTTAGTTATAACAAAGCCTTGATTATCAAGATCAATACGAGATTCAAACAACTGATTATTTGGTATAATGCCAATATAAATAAACAATCCGTTAACTTCGAGAGTGCTGACTTTCTCTGTTTTTCTATTAAACAGGATTAGCTTTTCAACTTGTTTATCTCCATCAATTTCTTGAATTACGGAATCCCATATAATCTCTATTTTTGGATTTTTAAAAGCTCTTTGTTGTATGGCGTGAACTGCACGAAGCTGATCTCTACGATGAATCAAATAAACTTTCTCGACAAATCTGGTCAAAAATAAAGCTTCTTCGACAGCAGAATCGCCGCCACCATTAACAGCAACTATTTTATTTCGATACAAAGCTCCATCACAGGTTGCGCAATATGATACACCTCTACCGATAAATCTTTCTTCGCCAGGTACATTCAGCTTACGTGGATGAGCTCCACTTGCAATAATTATCGATTTTACTCTATACTGCTTTTCATCAGTTTCGATAATTTTACACAAGCCTTCAAATCCAATGCCTTTTACTGCTTCTTCAACAATTAAAGCATCAAATTTCAAAGCTTGCAAACGCATCTTTTCCATTATTTCAAAGCCTGTAACATTCTCATCAAAACCTGGATAGTTTTCTACATCAGCTGTAACAACTATTTGACCGCCGATCAAGCCCTTTTCAAAAACTATAGTTTTTAGTCCGCCCCTTGCTGCATAAATAGCAGCACTAAGGCCTGCAGGACCTGCTCCGATTATCGCAATATCATATCTTTCCACATTTGCTCCAAATAATATAAAATAGAAAAGGTGAGCATAAAAAGCCCACCTTTTCAAACATTAATTAAAATGCTAACTTAACTGAGATACGGTGAGCTGAATTTAGAAAATCTTCAGCCAATCTTCCCATGTCAGTGTATGCATAATCTACATTGAAAACGCCAATTCTGGTTGGGACTTTAACGCCAAAGCCTAATGACCAGTCAGCAGCATCTAAACCAATTTGCTTACCAGCTCTTAAGAATAAGTTGTTGATATTATACTCAGCACCGAGATTCCAAGTTTCTTTTCTATCAACACAGTTATCTAATTGAGCGGATACAATCAAATATTTATTATCTTCTCTGAAAACATCCATTGCCACACCAAGTGAAAAATTCATTGGTATTTTAAATTCTGTTTCAGGTCCGTCTTCATCTACCAATCCATCGCCATCATTATCAAACAAGTCAAATGGATCTTCGTCAATCTTGCCATCGCCATCGTTATCAATTTCGTACTTCACATCTGGTCCGAAGTTTCTCAATGACATACCAATAGTTAAGTTTTTGTATCCAGTATTATAGAGTGTTCCAACATCAACTGAAAAGCTTTGGATATAGTCATCCCAAATATCTTCTCGTAAATATTTACCTGTAATACCAAATGAAAACTTATCAGTAAAAGCTTGTGCATATGTAAGACCGACAGCTACGTTACTTGAGGTAAATTTCTCACCAGTAGGTCCAAAAACATCTTCTTCAGTTACATCCATATCATCCATATGCAATACAGATGCATGAAAACCCAAAATACCGTAATCTGTTTCTTGGCTATATGCGACAAATTCATGCATAATATCTGCAGGCCATTGTGTGTGAGAAAACATAATTTGATTGTCAAAGTTACGTGATATACCAGCTGGATTCCAATAAATGGAAGAAACATCATCAGTAACCGCTGTGAAAGCTTCACCCATACCGATAGCACGTGCATCTATACCAAGTTTTAAGAACTGTAAGGAGGCGGTACCTGTTTTGCCAAATATTGACGCAGATAACATTACAGGAAATAGTGACAGGATAATTATAGGTATTAGTATCTTTTTCATTATTCCTCCTTACCTAATTACAGCAAATTTGCCGACTTTAACTTTACCAGTTGTTGCATCTTTTACAGAGAAAAGATAAACACCACTTGCTAAAATCTGATTATTTTTGGTTAAAAGATCCCAAGAATGGATACCGCTTGCAGCGATACCAGAATCTATTGCTTTTGAAACGGAGATCACGTCTTCTGGATGCTCTCCATTGTGATCAAATTCTGCTACAAGGTCCCCTGCCAAAGTGTAGATTTGAATATTACATTTTTCTGGCAAATTAACAAACCAGATTCTTCTACTCTTATCACCTTTTTCGTCTTTATTACGTCTGCCGTCAAATTTACTTGAACCGCGATAAGGGTTAGGCACAACATATATATTATCCATATTTGCTTGTGCTGAAGGTCCTGGGAAGAATACTTTCATATTTGCATCGCGTGCTGATTCGAGTGCTTGAAGTTGTTTTGATGGCATACCTCTATCCCATGCTGTTACCGCACTGTAATGTTCGATACCGCGACGTACATTCTTGATAGTTGCATGATAATATCTTCTTGCTAAACGATCATTTCTATGGTCTTCATCTTCTTCATAATTTGTGAAATCAACATAGTTTTGACCTAAATGACCTCTCAATGGAATATGTTTGCCTTCATATAATGCTAAGAACATTTCATCTGAGATAGCTGGATGTTTAAAATGCAGTGCTTCCATCTGTGCTCTCTCTTCAGTCAATGGAGGCATAACTGAATCAAAGTCTTCAATTTCATCTTTAACTTCTGCTGCTGTTTTTAAATTATAAATTGGCCAGCCATAGACAATATCACCTATTTCAATACTCTTTGGGAAATAGTTTTCATCAAGAATCATATAGCCATTATAGTAATTGTAACCATCCACAGAATTAAAATTATTATCAGTTACAAGCTCTGGGTTTGGTAAGCCTTTATCTATGCCTAAATCACCACCAAAATCGATGTATTCTTCATGTCCAATATTTACTTGGTAGTCAATTAAATCTTGTTCTGTATCAATTTTGTCCCAACGATCTACAAGCATCCATCTATCTGCACGACCATTACCTGATCTTTGCCAGATACTATAGCCTTGGAAGTCGTGTCTTAGTCTCCACGCAGTAAATGGGTTTACTTTAGCAAGTTCATTTGGTAAATATCTAAATTGATCTGGTATCATATCCAAATTTACAGCTGTTGAGTCACTATCCATACCTGGTTTATTATTCCAACCAATTTGCTCGGTACCTACAGTAATATAGTCAACAGTAAATTCGCTATTATTATCCCAATAAACTTCTACATCAACACCGCCAACTTCATTATCAACCATTTTTGCAAATGATCTTGGAATTTCTGGTGGCTCGGGTGGGTTATAGTGAGAAACTGTATCAGGGATAATCACTGTTGTAAGTGTTTGTGCTTCACCATATACTTCTTTAGCCCAACGTGCCGATTCTTTAAGTTCTTCGATTGTATCACCGGGGAACACAGCAATAACAATTTTCATTGTTTTTTTAGGAGCGAGGTTCCAGTTTTTTGGATCATCAGGTTCTGATATACCTGTTCCATGCCCATAGAATGCAAATAAATATCTTGTATCTTTTGCTTCATCTTGAATATAGGTATAGCTTTCACCTTCTGATTGAGGAGGAATTCTCAAAGGTGTATATTTTGAATCATTAGGTTGTTTACCTATCAAAAGCCAATACTTTTCATTTGCTGTTTTCTTATTGCCTAAGTTCCAATATTTTTGTGGATCCCAATCGTCTGGACCGTCACCAACTTTCCAGTACCAGCAGGCAAATTCCAATTCTTCAGGGTCTGGAGTACAAACACGAGAGCCTAAATAGCCAGGAGTCTGCCCGCCATCAAAGTCAGCATCAAATGAGAATGCAAATTCAGCACCTTTACCACTCACGTAGCCTGATTTATCATCAGATGCTTTTTCTCTTCCCCACGATTGTGGTCCGACGTCTGAGTCCATGTATATACCCATAGCACAATCATAGAGTGTGTCTCTTGGGTTCATATTAGTTATATTAAACTCAACATAAACGAGATTTTTGATAAATTCATATGACCATTGATAGCTCATTTGTCTTACGCGAATATTCAAAGGAATATGCTTGTTATTACTTGCACTGCTACCAAAATCACGGTCACCTGTTCTGCCAAATGGGCTATAGTCATAATAGTATGAAATATAGTCTTGTTCAGATACTGGTGCTCCGTCTTCGTCAACCAAGCCGTCACCATCATCATCGTGAGGTTGTGAGAACACGAATGTTCCTGTTGGATCTGACCAACTTAAATCGGTAAATCCTAATGGGAACCAAATTTCATCATGCTCTACAATTGTGTCTGCTGAGTTTGATATCTCGTGTAAAAATCCTGAGCTTACGTCGCTACCAAAGCGTGCAAAAGCTTCGGGCAGTTCATGAGATTTTCTAAATGGAAATGCATAGCCTACTGGATCTTCATCAATCAAGCCATCACCATCATCATCAACACCACGTCTTTGATTACGAATTGAAGCTGTTGCAATTTGGTCATCATTATTGTATGCAGCATATCCATCCTGGCTAAACTCAAGTGGGTTATACGCAGGTAGGAATTCATACAAGTCTTTATCGCCATCAAAGCCAACAGTAACGAGGGTATCGATCACAGGCACATAGTTTTTACCTGGAATCCAATCAGGAGAATCCTCAGTTATTATATCATTATTTTCTGATGTTAGAGCTGATAATCCATTCCAAGATTTCCAATAATACTGTTTACCAACATCATTTTTTCTAAACTTTTTTGCACCAAACCAAAGAGCGCCTTGATACAGGTAGTCAACACCACTACCGCCAGGGTACTCGAGAGATGGCCAAGGTGGTGTTATATCATCACCAGAGCCAAAAAAACCATAATTACTAACACGCAGCCAAATATTACCGACATTGTGATACTTCGTCAAGTCGAGCTTTTTAGAAGGACCATCTTGTACAGCCTTTGCTGCATAAAGTAATCCAGTTGACAAAATCATCAGCAAAGTTATAGCAATAATTGTCTTTCTGGATAATTCCATATTTATTCCTCCGATTATTTATTTACTTAAGCTAAAGTTAATGGGAAGTGTGATCCATACAGCAATAGGTTTGCCTGCATTTTTTGCAGGTTGAAATCTAACTTTTCTTACAGCTGCAATCGCTGCTTCATCAAGACCACCTGGTCCTGGAAGCAAAGATTTTTTCACTTCTATTGCACCAACAGATCCATCTGCCATAATCTCTATATCCAAAATAACTGTACCTTGAATTTTCGATCTTTTAGCAAATTCTGGATATTCAGGTGCTATATGAGCGATAGGAACGGGTTGTTCTTCGTAGATTGTAAACCTTGAAGTAGTTCCAATTTCTTGTGTAGGAGGTGCAATTGCTACTTCATTAACAAGAATAGACTTATCAATAGTAACAATTTCTTCGATACTTTCATCATCAGCATCATCGCCTTCTACAATTTCGATATTAACAATAGGTTTGGCAACCTCTTGTGGTTGTTCAATTTTCTCTTGAATTTCATCTAATATTTCAATAGTTTCCAATACTTTTTCTTTAACTCTGATTACTTTTGTTTCAAAGTTTGGAAATACTATAAATGTGAACAACATCAATAAAATTGTCAAAGCCAAACATTTGTCGTAAAAGCTATTAGCTATATCTTTCCAATCAATGTATTGCATTTCCATAATCTACCTACAACTTTCTTTTAGCTTCAAAAGACACGCGCAGAGCATTTGCTTTTCTTAATTGATTCATTATGTCTGCCATTACGCCATAGCTTACTTCGCGGTCTGTTCTAAAGCAGGTGATTAAATTGAAATCTTCGTATAGCTTTTTTATCATCACATTCTCAATTTGGGGTATTTGAATAGAGTAATCATCAATAGTAATATTACCTGCACGATCAACATATAAAGTAGCTGCATGAGAACGTGGTATTTTGTCAATACTTTCTGCTCTCGGCAAAGCAACTTTTATCACTTTACCTTTAACAAACACGGTAGATACGATAAAGAATATGAGAAGCAAAAAGGCAATATCAGACATTGAGGCTGTGGGGATTTCTGCTTGTGGTCTTGCTGCTTTTTTAATCTTTGCCATTTAAACTCCTAATTAGTTGAAAGGTTTATTTTTTCTGCGCCAGCAAGCCTTAATTGATCCAGCACTATTATCATATTATTATAATTACTCTGACGATCTGTCTTAAGGCTTATAACCATATCAGGGTTATCTTTTACAAGTGATCTGATTTTGTCTCTAACTTCTTCGAAAGGTACAATATCATCATTGACTGCTATACGGCCTTCCCTGTCTATCATTACACGGGTTAAGTTATCTTCTTTAAGCCTCACCTTTACAGTTTCTTCTGTTGAAGGAGCTGGTAAAACAAGACCAAGACCATATTTCATGTCAAATTTAGTTGTTGATAAAAAGAAGATTAAAAGTAGGAATGCCACATCAGACATTGATGATGTTGGTATTCCACCCATATCTCTTTTTTTACGAGGACGTAACATTAATCCTCCTTATTTCTTTTCAACATAGGTTTCTACAATTTTATCTGCTGCTCTTTGCATATCGATTATCAAGCCATCTACCATGGTCAACAATACGTTATTGATAAATTGAACAGGAATAGCAATAGCAAGACCTGCAAGAGTTGTAATAAGCGAAACTTTAATACCATCAGCAACAATAGTTGGGTCAACTTCACCTGCTTTAGCGATAGCATCAAAAGCTTCGATCATACCCAGAATAGTTCCAAAGAAACCAAACATTGGTGCAAGGTTAATTGTTGTATTAATATGGATAAAACCTTTTTCAAGGAAAGCCATCTCAACTGTTGAAGAGTTTTCGATTGCTGTCTCAAGCTGTTCTGTTCCCATTTCAGCTTTTAAAAGACCAGCATGAGATACTTTTGCAACTGGACCTCTGATTTTTTGTGCATATTCAGCGGCTTCTTTATATTTCTTTTGTTCAATCAATGGGATTATATGAGCGAGGAAATTGTTTAAATTAATTCGTGCATAAGACAATTGAAGAACTTTCCAAATACAGATTGCGATGCCCCAGATAGCCAAAATAAGCATTGGCCACATTACCCAGCCACCATCAATCATCAAGTCAACTAAATAACTACCTGCAACTTTACGTGCATAGTATTCTAAGCCAGATTTACCTACAGTGTTTTCAGCCACAACATCAGTTTGAGTGCTCACAACCTCTTCGGTTTCAACTACAGCATCAGTGTCAATATTTGCTTCTTGAGCAAACAAAGCTGTTGAAAGAAAGATATTCAATGAGAATATCATTATCAGTGTTACGAGAAGATTTCTTTTCATTATTTTTTCCTCCTATTATTTAGAAATTATAAGAAACACCAAGAATAAAGTTTCTATTATTATTTGTATTTGCTGGGTTTTTTGTACTACAATCATGGATAAATTGAGTTTCTTCAAATGTAAAGCCTTGTGTTGCATCTGTTAGATCTGCACCATCATAATATGGTGAGCCAGTTTTGGCATAAACAGAGTTAATGTTTCTTTTCTTAAAGATATTTTCAACTGTGAAATTGAATCTAAAGAATGAATTATCACTAACAAATACTCTTTTTGAAAGCTTCAAATCAGCGTTTGATGTATATTCTTGTCTTTTGCCATTAGTATCTAAAGCTGCCTCTGATACTGGGTCAATTCCTGTATAGGGTTGACCAGATGAAATATTATAATTGAGACTTGCTGTAAAGTCATCTAATGGTAAAATCCAATCTGTAAACGGTACAAAGAACTCTTCACCTCTATCTATTTTAAAAGTCATACTAAAGTTAAAGTTATGTCGAATATCCCAATCAAGTGGAAATTCACGAAGATTAGTTGCTTCATCTTGAACCACTGTGTCCGAGTTATTACCTTGTGCCCAAGCCAATGAGTATGAAACATCAGCACTAATAAAATTATACATTCGTCTTGATAAGTTCAAATCGATACCACGTGCTGAGCCATAGTCTTCTGATATAAAATTATACCAATATACACTTGCTTCTGTTGTGGACAATTCTTTAGCTGTACTCACATAATTATAAAAGTTCTTGTAGTAAGCTGTAATAGTTGCTACATAGTCTTCGCTCATTTGGTGTTGCAAACCAACTTCATAAGTAATTGTGATTTGTGGCTCCAATGCTGGGTTACCAACTGTTACAGCACCACCACTACTATATGCATCTAATGTATCTTTAGAAGTAAAGATATATCTCATTGGAGGTAATTGGTTTTGATAGTTGTATGCAAAGTGAACAACGTCTTTATCAGAAATTGGATGAGAAATACCAAGTCTTGGTGATATCATCATTTGTAAGCGGTCATCTGATTTAAATTCTCTTGTTCTAAAGCTGTTATCATCTTGCAAAATGGAGTACTCTTTACCTAAATACCAAAAGTCAAGACGAACACCAGCATTAACAATCATGCCTTCCCATTCCATCTTATCTTGCAAGTAGTATGCAAACTGCCATGGCTCTGCCTTATAACCGTCTCGTGAGCCTGATGATGCTTTCGCTGCTGCTGTATAACTTTCAGCTGTGTAGTATGTTACAGGATTACCATCTTCGTCTTCTACTGTTTCAAATTCTACACCATGTTGCAATAAGTAATTATTAAATCTATGCATATCAATCGCTAAAAAATTACCAAGCTGATTCTTTTCAATCTTATATTTTATTGCTTCAAAACCTGTCTTAAAGCCAATTATCTCATTCATTTGATATTCATAATCTGCACGGAAACTTTGTGTTGCTGTTTTATCATCGATAAAGTTGTCCCAAATTCTTCCAGGAGCAATAAAACCAGAGATATAAACGTCATCATCTAAGCCTTCAATTGAATAAACCCATGAGCTTGAATCATGATAACCTTGTCCATCATATATTCCATCGCCATCCTCATCAACAGTACCATAACCAAAACTACCCGATGATGGATCGAAATTACTCTGATCTAACCAAATAAATGAATCTTTTTGTATGCCTCTTGGGTTTTGTGTCGTTGTTTTTTCAAAATCACTAAACTTAATTTTCAAGTTTGCCTTAGTACCAATTGTCAAATCGTATGTTAGCATCACTTGTTGCTGTCTTGTTTCAGATTCTAAATAATGTTGTAATGCATATTTCCATGAATGTGAAAAAGGTGTATAATACGAGCGATCACCACGTACTGCCAAGGTTAGATTGGACATTGGTGAAAATTGATATTTTACCTTTAAGTTTACATTATAATCATTATAGTTTCTATTGCCTATTTCAAAACCCAACTTTTTATCACGGTCTTTGTAAGGATCATATGTTGCATAATCTGCAGATGATATATATAGTAGATCATCATTTGGATTATTTTTAAAATATTTACGATAACGTGAATCTGTCCATGCGCCAGCTCCATTTAAAAAGAAAGTAAATCTTCTCTTAAAATCTTCTGATGCGAATGGAATAACGGGACCGCCAAGTGCAAATTTTAGCTCATCATAATTAGCTTGAAAACCTCCAGGTATTACATGATCTGAAATACCTTCGATTTTGCCTTCATAAATATGTGTACCGTCTTTACTTACAATATTTACCATACCTGACTGAGCATTACCATATTCTGCGGTCAAACCACCAGTGATAACTTTCATGTCGGCTACAGCATCCATATCAACAGTTAAAGCACTTCCTCCATCAACTGGATCTGATACAGACATACCGTCAACGGTAAAGTTTACTTCATTCGCACGACCGCCACGCACAAACAGCTCGCCACCCTTTTGAGTAACACCCGCCTGCATAGCAATTACACCTTGAATATCTGTGACTGCGATATCGCTGATTTGGTCCGATGTTAATGATTTACCCGAGCCTGAACGATCTTTCGTGACCATCTGTTCTTCTGCCTTTACTGTTACAGCTTCCATCTGGATTGTTTGGCTTACAAGCTGGATATTAACGGTTCTTGTTTCATCGACATTAATTCTCACCCCGGATATCTCATAAGGTGCATATCCCATTAATTGACATACAACTGTATAAGTTCCAGGAGGTATATTAATTATCATAAACCTACCGCGTTCATCTGTCATTCCGCCAATGGTAGTTCCTTTTAAAATAACATTAGCATAGGCAACAGCACCTTTGTCGTCTCTTACACGCCCAGCAAGCTTACCTGTTGTCGCAGAGAAAAGTGAAACGCTTACTAACGAAATTATTGCGATGAGTATAAGCAGTTTCTTTTGCATTAATTATCCTCCCTTTATGGATTTTATTTAAATTACACATTTATTTCACAACTATACTATATAATTATTATATAGTTCAATATCCAAAAAATATAGCAATATGTAGAGTTGTCAATTTTTTTAATGCTTTTTTTGAAAATAGTTGTTTTTATTGCTATATTTATCGTTGTAACAACACATTATGCTTCCAAACTTATTCGCTTAGCCTCCTGTCTTTTTTTCTCATTTTTCAAACTATTTTATATTATTCTAACTTTTTCTGACTTTTCACTCAAAATTATCTCGCCAATTTGCATACCTTTTGTCTCCAAACACAATTTATCTGCTTGTGTTCGATCAATTATTACCACATAACCGATTCCCATATTAAATGCCTTAAACATTTCAACTGTTTCAATTTTTGCCGCTTCTTGCATCAGTTGAAAAAGTGTCGGAACCTCCCAAGATTTACTATCGAGCTGTGCACATAAGCCATTTGGAATAACTCTCTTGATATTACCAGGCAAACCTCCACCTGTTATATGAGCCATACCGTGATTAAATGACGGATCAACCCAATCTTTCAATAACGGATAATAGGATGGATGAACTCGCAATAATGCCTCGCCAACTGTCTCTCCAAGCTCAGAAACATAATCATCTACTTTTTTGCCCATTACATCAAAAAATACTTTTCGTGCCAATGAATACCCATTTGTATGCAAGCCATTGCCAGTAAAACCAACAACGATATCGCCTTCTTGGATAGCCTCACCAGTTATAATTTTGCTCTTTTCAATTAGTCCTACAATAGTACCAACCAAATCAAAATCATCATTATGATATATGCCTGGCATCTCAGCCATTTCGCCACCTATCAAAGACATTTCATTTTCTCGACATGCTTTGGTCATACCACTTATAATCATTTCAACACGGTCTGGCAATAATTTGCTACAACCAATATAGTCCATAAAATATTGTGGTACCGCACCTTGTACAAAAATATCATTCACACAATGATTAACCAAACATTGACCTACTGTATCATACACTCCTGCCATTGCAGCGACCATCAGTTTTGTTCCAACACCATCTGTACTTGCCACCATTACAGGCTCTTTCCAGCTTGTCAAATCAACTTGATACAAGCCTCCAAAAGCACCAAGCTCTGTTAAAACATTCTTATTATAAGTTGTTCGTACCAAAGACTTAATACGATTGACAGCATTTTCTCCAGCTTCAATATCCACACCAGATTTTTTGTAATCCATAATAACCTACAATCCCATAAATTTTCTTAATTGTCGTGCTCTTTTTTCAATACTTTCGCTTGAAGCTTCGAGCAATTGTTTAAAACTAAAATTCTCTATATTAAAAGAAGCGCTTATTGTTCCATTAATCATAGCAGCTTTTATAACATCTTCAGTAATTTCACCAGCTTGCAATACTGTACCCATAAAACCGCCTGCAAATGAATCGCCAGCACCCGTTGGATCAACCACATGACGCACTGGATAGACTGGAACAAAAAACATAAAATCTTTCGACATTGCAACAGCACCATATTCACCACGCTTAATTATCACAAGCTTTGGTCCCATAGACAACACGCACTCGCCTGCATCAAAGATATTTTGCTTATGTGTCAATGACTTAACTTCTTCTTCATTAATAAATAAGATATTTACTTTACGCACAACGTCATCCAAAAGTTCGGGCGTTGTATCAATCCAAAAGTTCATTGTATCACAAGCAACTATTTCTACATTTCCAAACTTTTCCAAAACTTGCAATTGCAAAGCTGGATGAATATTGCCCAAAAAAAGATATTTGCTATCGAGATATGCTTCTGGTATCTTAGGCTCAAAATCGGCAAATACATTAAGTTGAGTATCGTGAGTCTCTGCTGAATTCAAATCATTATACTCGCCGACCCAGCGAAACGTCTTGCCCGTAGCATATTCAATGCCTTCTGTATCGATTTTATTCTCATTTAAAATATCAATCACACTCTTATCAAAATCATCTCCAACAACCCCGACTATACGTGACTCACAGAACTTTGACGCTGCAAGTGCCGCATAAATTGCTGAACCGCCAAGTGAATTTTTAACCTCGCCTGCAGGTGTCTTAATATCATCATATGCAATCGAACCAATTATCAACAAACTCATCTTTTTCCCTTATTTATTATTCTTAAATGTTGAGACTGCCCTCTACTATAATACGCAGAACAAAACGGGGGTTTACAAAAACTATTTTCATTCATTTTTTCAAAACTCACTGATAGAGCGTATTTGAAGGCGATTATTTTTTGAACATTTATATGAAAAAACTCATCCCTTAGAAAAAATACAAACAAATCAGTCATTCGTTACCATCGCTTTCAATACCTGCATAAGACCTATTTCCTCCAGAAATAAACCAAAGTATTGTCTGAGCACTACCTTTATTAAAAGACAGATAAAAGTTGATCAAAGTAGCAAACAGAAGGATCTTAATAATAAGACCCTTCCACCCGCCAAATCGTGATGAGCGATTTTGCTCATATCTATATCGAATCTCTTCTTTTAACACTCTGCGTCTCAATTTACTCACTCATTAGATTAAAGATTTCAAACCATTCTCAAAACGTTTTACACCTTCAACCAAGTTTTCCATACTATTAGCATAAGAGAATCTGATTATATCATTCATACCAAATGAGTCGCCTGCAACACATGCTATATGATAATTCTCAAGCAAGTATAGAGAGATTTCACTCGATGTTGTAAAGCCTTTTGTATTATTTTTGATATAATAGGAAATATTGGGTACTGCGTAAAATGCCCCATGAGGAACAATACAGCTAACATTTTCGATCTTATTAAGAGCTTCGACCAAAAACTCTTTTCTTTTAAAGAACTCTAATCTCATTTTTTCAATTGACCCATCATCTTCTGTCAATGCAGTAAGAGTTGCTTTTTGTGTAATTGAATTAGTATTTGAGCTTGCATGAGCTTGTACTCTGCCTGCTGCTTTTGCAACATCAAGAGGTGCTGCCAAATAGCCAAGTCTCCAACCAGTCATTGCATACACTTTTGAAACACCATTAATAATAATTGTTAAATTCTTTATTTCAGGTGATATACTTGCAATTGAGATATGTTCTTCGCCATCATAGATAAGCTTCTCATAAATCTCATCTGAAATTACCATGATATTATGTTTAACACAAACATCTGCTATCTTAGTCAACTCTTCCCTATTATAAACTGCACCTGTGGGATTATTTGGTGAATTCAAGAAAAATGCTTTAATAGTTCCTTCTTTTTGCACACATGCTTCAATCTGCTCAGCCGTGATTTTAAAATCATTTGATTCCAATGTCTCAACATAAATGCATTCTCCGCCTGCAAGCTCCACTTGCGATGGATACGAAACCCAATATGGTGCAGGAACAAGCACTTTATCGCCAGGATTAACTGTTGCCAAAAGTGCAAAAACTATCGATGCTTTTGCGCCTGGTGATACCAAAATCTGATCTGGACTATATTCCAAACCATTATCTTGCATAAACTTTTCGCAAATTGCTTTTCTAAGCTCGATAATTCCTGGATTTGCTGTATAGCGGGTAAAGTTATCATCAATTGCTTTTTTAGCTGAATCTTTAATATAGTCAGGGGTATTAAAATTAGGCTCACCAACGCCAAAGTTTATTACATCAATCCCTTGAGCCATCATTTCCTTTGCTTTATTAGAGATAGTCAATGTTGGAGAAGGTGGAATTGCCTTCACACGCTTTGATAAATTAATTGCCATGTTCAACCTCTTTATTTTTATTTTTGTGATATTAATAAGACTAACGATATCGTATTGACAATGTCATCAACTGAGCAACCACGCGATAAATCGCAAACTGGTGCTGCCAAACCTTGAATTATTGGACCTATAGCTTCTGCATTAGCAAATCTCTGAACAAGCTTATAACCAATATTACCAGCTTGTAAATCAGGGAAAATCAATACATTTGCATTACCTGCAACTTTGGATCCTGGTGCTTTACTTGCCCCAACTTTTGGTACTATTGCTGCATCTGCTTGCAATTCACCATCATAATCAAAATCAACTTTACGTTCTGACAAAATCTTGCAAGTCTCGCGAACTTTGTCAACAAGCTCATGCTCTGCACTGCCTTTGGTTGAAAATGACAAAAGAGCAACTTTTGGCTCATCGCCCAATAATGCACTGCGTGTTGTCGCGGTTGAGATAGCAATATCTGCCAACTGCTCAGCAGTAGGATCTGGCACAACTGCACAATCGCCAAACAAAAACACTTTATCTTCGCCCATAAAATTAGGGGTTACCATAATAAACGAGCTTGAAACTGTCTTCAAACCTGCTTTCACGCCAATCACCTGCAAAGCAGCTCTTAATACATCGCCTGTGGTATTCTGAGCACCTGCTACCATACCATTCACAACTTTAAACTGCACTAATAAAGCACCAAAGAATAATGGGTTTTGCACAATCTCTTTTGCCTGCTCAAGAGTAACGCCCTTAGACTTTCTTTTTTCATAGAAAAAGTCTGCAAACTCACCAAGACGTGCATAATCGGCTGGTTCAATAATATCTGCTCCACCAATATTTACACCAAGTCTTTCTGCATCTGCATTAATCTCTGAGCCATTACCAATCAAAACTACTTTTGCCAGATCTTCATTCAAAATAATCTCGCATGCTTTAAGCATTCTCTCATCACGTGCTTCAGGCAAAACAATACTACCCTTTAAAGCCTTTGCTTTATCTTTAAAAAGTTGGACAATATCCATAATTTATCTCCTAATTATTTTCTATTACAATTTTACTAATATCGGCAATATCCAAAAAACTCAGCCTAATTGCCTTCAATAGTGCATAACGATTTGTTTTCACTGCCTCATCTTCGCAGTTCACCAAAACATCATCAAAAAACTTATCAATATACTGACTAAATGGCAAAAGCTCGGCTAATGCCCCACGATAATCTTTAGCTTGCAAATAATTGCTCAGCTTTTCTTTTAATACTATATGGTTTTCATAAAGATCTATTTCAGCTTGCTCTTCCATATATTTCTTGTCAACCTTTTTTTCTGTTTTATCTTTTTCTATGATATTAGACACACGCTTAAAACCCAAAACAAGCTTGATAAAATCACCCTTTTCACGAAATTCCTTCAAATCTGCTAAACGTGTCTTGATATCCAAAATATTTGACCATTCAATATGGCTCAAACTATCTATCAAATCATAGGCAAATCCTTTTTGCTCCATCAACCAATGCATTCTCTGCTGCATAAAATCTTTAACTATCTGCAAATTATGATTCTGCTCTTTCAACTTGGCAGACAATAATCCAAACACAAAATCAACAAGAGCCAGCAAGTCAATATCCATCATATGATCTTCAATAATCTGCACAACACCGTTAGCCGAACGTCTCAAAGCAAAAGGATCTTGCGAGCCTGTTGGAATCATATCAACACCGATAATACCACAAACCGTATCGATCTTATCAGCAATGGCAACTATTGCACTTATAATATTTGACGGCAACGCATCATTTTGTCCACGCGGACTATAATGTTCATAAATAGCCAAAGCCACATCCTTATCTTCGCCTGAATGCAGGGCGTAATGCATACCAATATAGCCTTGAAGCCTGGTAAATTCCTTTTCTCCCAACATCAAACACACCAAGTCTGCTTTGCAAAGATATGCAGCACGCAATACTTTTGTTTGCTCAGCCTCGCCAATACCCAACTCACCACAAATATACTTAGATATTTCTTGAATACGCTCGGTTTTTTCCAAAACAGTTCCCAATTGTGCTTGAAATAAGACCTCACCCAGCTTGTCAACATAAGTCTCCAAGCTATTCTTAGTATCTTCTTCATAATAAAAAGAGGCATCTTCAAGCCGTGCTTGCACAACTTTCTCATTTCCATGACGAATAATATCTGCATGATCAGGATCACCATTAGAGATAAACACAAAATTATTGCTCAATTTATCATTCTTATCATGCACAGCAAAATACTTTTGGTTTTGGCTCAATGTCGAGCTAATAATCTTTTCTGGCAGGCTCAGATATTTCTTATCAAAAGACGCAATCACTGCATTTGGATATTCTACCAAATCAGTAACTTGCTCCAAAAGTCGTTCATCTTCCAAGATACTTTCTTCATTATTCTGATAGAGATCTTCCATTTGTTTTCTGATCATCATTTTTCTTTCATCACGATCAGCTATCACAAAGTGATCTCTTAATTTTTGCAAATACTCATCTGGGCTATTTATTTCGACAGCTTCTTTTTGTTTATAAAACCTATTCCCAAAGCTTTTCCGATCTGTTTTCACGCCTGCAAATTCAAGATCCAATACCTTATTATTTATAAGGCACAAAATCCAGCGTATTGGTCGTGCAAAATATGTCTTTTCTGAACCCCATCTCATCGACTTTGGATAGTTTATCTTAGTTATTGCTGCTTTTATTATTTCTGGCAAAAGCTCTTCAATAGTTTGACCCTTGATTTCTGTCTTTACAGCAATATATTCACCTTTTGCTGTCTCTTTAAAAAATACATCTTCAACACTTGCTTTTGCACCCTTCACAAATCCCATACCAGGTTTGGTTAGCTCACCATTTTCATCGACGGCGATTTTCTTGGCTGGTCCAACCTTTTCGATTATCTCATCTGCCTGTTTAGATTGCAAACTATTTATCAAGAGTGCCATTCGTCGCGGAGTAGAATATACTTTTAATTCTTTATAAGTCAATTTATTGTCTTTGAGAGCTTGTGTAATCCCTTCTTCCAACTTTTGCACAGCGTTATTAATATAAGCCGCAGGTATTTCTTCTGTACCAAGCTCAAATAAAAAGTTTTTATTATCCACAAATCCTCACTTTAAAATCAATATTCACACAAATACCAAAAAAACTTTTATCTCTTTTATGTCTATCTTTTTTTTCGTTTTTCGTGTTTTATTAATTTTTCTTGCTAAATTATCTCATTATTTTCCTTTCTATAATGATTAATCTGCATTTTCCTATTTCTAAAACAATAACAAAGCTATTGTTTATTAAACAAAAAAAGAGTGGACTTATCTCGCCACTCTTTTTTATCTATCAATATATAATTAGCCTCTCGTTATTTTTGTAAGGTGTTCCTTCCATAACTTCAGGTAGTTTAATATTGTCTCTGTCTCTTCCAAAGCCAAATCTTTTATCAGATTTGTATAGATATTTATTCTTTTATTATTATCATCATCGAGTAATTGGTTGGCTTTTTCTGTCAAGTTTGCATATAAAACTCTACGATCTTCGTTAGAAAAAACTCTCTTAATATACCCTTTTTTAATCAAGCTGTCTGATAGGTGAGTAATACGACTATGAGATACACCAAGTGCTTCGCTAAGTTCTTTCATCTTTACGGGTTTGTTTTGTTCCTTAAGATACCTTAAATACAATACTTCTGCTTTCCCAAGATTTAAATCTGGTTCAGCACTAATTCCTGTTTTGTAAAGTAAATCCAATATCTCGTTCGATACAGCATAAAAATCTTTGCCATAATCCTTTTTCATAATTAGTACTCCTTTATACTTAGTAATCTTATAAACAATATATCAGAATATTGACTAAAAACAAATTTTATTAATATATAATTATATTTTTTCATAAACCACAATAAAAAAACTTCCTTAACTACTTTAAAAATCAATATTTTCTAATAGCCGACCATCTTCAAAAATAAATAATCGTTGACCTGTTTTCTTGTTTAACAGCACAACTTCATAACAATGTGGGCTCGTATATATCTCGATAAGATAATCTTCTTTTTTATAAGCGTATGAAAACTTTAGTTCTTTAAGTGATTTTGCATATTTTTTATGATTCATATAATACTGTTTTTGTGCATAATAGATTTGCCTAAGTAAAACCTTGTCTATTTCGGTTTGGCTGAGTTGATATGGCTTTTGTTCGAGCACGTCAGCAACGCCTTTATCAAAAAACTGCACATAGCCCCACTGCTCTGGATAGTGCATAGCAATCAATCCTTGTGCTGACCAAACCCAATTATATTCAGGCAGAAGCTTACCTGTTTCTATATCACGCCTCTTTTCATATGAATCACCCTTTTTATCTAAGTCATAATGCACACGTGAAAAATTTACACGCCAAATATCTTCATTTTTGGGAGGACTATCTCGATGTGCACATTCTGCTAATACTACCCAAGGGATAGCTATTTCCACACCCCAACCCACATCTTCGTCACTATTATCATTAATCGTGCCATCTAAATGAACTGCTGTTTGCAAACCTTGTATATCCCAAGCATTCACAGCAACTTGTGCACGATCACGATATGGCTTCAAAACTAATAAGTCCCAAACTGTATTGAATGCGTTAAGTTCCAACTCATAATAGTCATGTGTATCACCGTCTGGATCAATAAAAATCTCAAAGTCATTATCATGAAAAATAACAGCATCTCTCTTTGTAAGTGTTGCCCAGAGATCTTTATCTTCAAGATAAGCATAAAAATAGAAAAACTCATCATCATAAAGCATTTTTACTTGAGTATTATAAAATGGTTTTGGCTTTAAATCTCCCTCTATATCTACAAAAGGATCTGTCCATTCTGCAAGCTGCCATGCCTTTTCATCCATCCTACCATCAATTATGATTGCCTCTTCTGTACGATAACACGCATAGTAATTAGGCGTTATTTCATATGCTGGCACAGGAAAATAATCTGCCAAAATAAGCTTGAAAGAGATCACAAAAATCAATAAAAATAAATCCCTTTTCACATTACCTCACATTTTTAATAATTCATTTAAACTTGTTTCAACAAGTGCCACCACTGTATCTGCTGCACCATAATAAATTAAAATCCTACTATCATCACACAAATAGCCTTCACTATCATAGTCAACACCAATCATCCCACTCGGAAAGACAACGTTAGGCACTTGACCTGTCAGCTCATAAAGCTCTCGTGGTTCAAGTATATTATACTTGCTACGATATAAAACTTTTTCAGGAGACTTAAGATCGAGCAAGCTATATCCTGCTTGGTAGATATTAGACGAAGAAAAATGCGTCGCTACACCATGATAAATATGAAGCCAACCATGCCTGGTCTTAATAGGAGGAGGTCCCGAACCAATCAATTCATCCCAATAATGCGGTCTACCACTAAATAGCTCGCTTATTCTCTCCCATTTGATCAAGTCTTTTGATTTTGAAATAGTAATTGCTATGCCTGTCTTTGTACCATTTGCAAGCACATGCTCGTTTGGTCGCTCTAATCGATAGTAATAATCATCTATTTTCTCAGGAAAAAGTACTCCATTACGCACATTAGGCTCTGATATAAAGTCAATAAAGTCAAGATTATCAAAATCTTGTGTTTCAAAAAGCCCCAAAAAGCAAGCTTCTGACGTATCGACAGCACATATGATATAATAATTCCCATCAAGCATAGTAATACGTGGATCATATATATGATAGATTTTTCGATCACCATCAAAATCCAAACCTCTTATATTCACAGCTTGAGATGATATATCAAATTTATACCCATCATCAGAAACAGCCTTTACTAATAAAGTCTCACGACCTCTATTTTGCACCCTTAAAAGCAAAGTAATTTTGCCGTTAAATAGTATAGCACCAGGATTAAAAACAGAAGACACATCACTTAATTCCTTGAGATCAGATACTATATCCCTTCTGCTTATCACTGGATTATGCAAATATCTTTTCATCATAAACCTCTAATGAATTATACCTGTTGAAAAATACCAAGTGTTTTGCCATTTATCTCTCAATGAACGTGCATAAGACACCGAAAATGAATAAGCACCAAAGTGAAAAATATTATCTATCTGATGAAATTGATGCGATGCAGATAGAGAATCAAAATGCTCGCCTTGTACACTTGAAAATTGATGATTATTACCAAAGCCATTTGCAACTTGCAATGTATAAAAAGGCAAAAGATTACTGTAAATACTAAAGTTTGTATATGTCCTATCCTCTTCTGTATTTAATTGACCAATATCTGCGATAAAATTAAAATAATCTGTAACCAAATGCACACCAATATTATACTGCAAAATGTCTTTATTTGCTTTATACTCACAAAAACCAAGCGAGACAAAGGGCTCAATACTTGTAGATTGTGGGTAAAATGCTTTGGAAAATGTAAACAATTCAGCATGCCCTTTATCTAATTGCGCAAAATTTGTCTCTTCTCTTTTTATCAGATGAAACTGTGACGATATGCTCACAGGCAAAGCACGATTATTGATATCTACTGTATAAATGTGATTAGCAAGCTGATTATCTATGATATTTCGTTTTACTGCAAAGTTCAAATCAATACCACCAAAATTGATATATTGTCTAAAAGCCTCGACTAAATGATCCTTTTTCTCCGTTCCTATCAATAATTCTGTAAACAGTCTAACTTGATGGTTTATAATATTTTGGGCTGTCTCATTTTTGGCAATTTGTGCTTTTCTATATTCTTTATTGATTTTCTCATAACGATAAAAATCCCCGATAACATAATACTGCTCAGCTAATTTTATTTTTGCCAATCCCACATCTTCAGCATGAGCTCGATCATCTTGCATAACCTTTTTAAATAGATTGATAGCCCTATATCTCTTTTGTTTTGCACTAAGCGAAAACCCCACAATACTAAGAATTGTTGGATCATTATTTGTCGCTTTCAAAGCATCTTTACTCAAACCCAAAACCCCATCATCATTTTGTTGATAAGACAAGACGAATAAAAGCCCTATCCATGCTTGCAAATTTTCAGGTTCAATCAAAAGAATATTAATATACTGTAGTGTAGATTCTAAAAACATATATTCCTGATTATAAAGTTGTGCCAATTCTAATCTTTCTTCGATATCATCAGGAAAACTTTCAAGATATTCCAATTTGCTATCAATTATCTCTTCATTATAAGAAAATAAGAACACAAATGAAAGCAAAAACAAGAGCAATATTGATACTTTATTCATTGACTAATCCTCACCTAAAAGCAGTTTTTCTATTGCTTTACCATATATTCTATGCTCAATCTGCAACACTTTTTGGGCTATTTCTTCGGCTGATTGGCAATCAAGTATATCTACTTCTTCCTGCAAAATTATCTGACCTTGATCATATTCACAGCTGACATGATGCACAGTGGCTCCAGAACATTGATCTCCCGATTCAAATACTGCACAGTGAACTTTATTACCATACATACCTTTACCACCATATTTGGGCAATAAAGCAGGGTGTATATTAATCACAGGAATTCTAACTGTCTCGATAAATCTCTTGGATAATTTCCTCATAAAACCAGCCAAAACAATTAGATCAATACTTTTATTGGCAAATATATCAAGCAAAAAATCATTTATTTTCATTTGCCCATCATAATATATTATATCAATCCCCATCTGCTCACAAAAGGCTCTAATTGGTGCAGATGAATCAGTAATCAATACAAAGTCAACCACAATCGGCAGGTTTTTGTCCTTTATATAATTAAAAATAGCCCTAAAATTTGAGCCTCGACTGTGCCCTGAAGTTAAAACCGCTATCTTATATTGACTTTTCATCGATTATATTCCTTTTATTAATAATAATACTATATTAATTTACTATGATATTTGATCAAGCTATTTTTTTATTTTTTTTAGAATAAAAACAAAAGAAGAAAAAAACAAAGATTTTACTTGCCAAAAATCCCCTATTCTTACATTTAACATTGAACTATTATTTTAACTTATATTATTTGGAGGTAAACATGGCTACTGATACTCAAAAGCTTGATAAACTGATAGAAAAATACGCAGCAAAAAAAGGCATATTGATACCTCTATTGCAAGATATTCAAAATTTAGAGGGATATTTATCAAGAGAAAGCATGAAATATGTGGCAGAAAAGATGAAAATGCGTGAAGCTGAGATTTATGGCGTTGCAACTTTTTATAGTATGTTTCGTTTAAAACCCTTAGCAAAACATATAATCAGAGTCTGCAAAGGCACTGCCTGCCACGTATCAGGAGCAAATAATATCTCAACTGCTATCCGCAATGTTTTAGATTTAACTGATGGTGAGGATCAATCTGCTGACGGGCTTTTCACCTTTATAGAAGTGGCTTGTCTTGGCTGCTGCAGCCTCGCACCTGTGATAATGATTGACGACAAAACTTACGGCAAATTAACAAGTGAAAAAGTAACTCAAATAGTTAAAAGCTATTATTAATAAGGAATTACTATGAAAGAATGTCTTATAAAAGTTGGAATGGCAAGCTGTGGTAGAGCAGCTGGTGCCGAAGAAATTTATAAATCTGCTGAAGAATATATCAAGCAAAACAATTTGAATTGCCGATTAATAAAAACAGCCTGTATTGGAATGTGTTTTGCCGAACCATTGATGGAGCTTATTATGCCCAATATGCCAGATATCACTTACGGGCGCATTACAGAAGAGGAAGTTCCAAAAATCATCCAAAATTACCTTAATCAAAACCCACAAGAAGAAAAGATCTTGTTGACAAAGAAAAGCACATCAGAAACAACATTACAAGGCGAAGAAAATGAAGGCATTAAAAAACAAACACGTATAGTTTTAAGAAATTGTGGTATCATAGACCCAGAATCAATAGAAGACTATATCAATAGACAAGGCTATGCGGCATTGCAAAAAGTCTTAAAAGAGATGAGCCCAGAAAAAGTAGTAACAGAAATACTCAACTCTCGACTAAGAGGTCGTGGCGGTGCTGGTTTTCCCACAGGCTTGAAATGGGAAATTGCTGCCAACTCAAGAGTTGGAGAAAAAAAATATATGATCTGCAATGCTGATGAAGGCGATCCTGGTGCCTTTATGGATAGAAGTGTACTTGAGGGCGACCCCCATTCTGTGATTGAAGGTATGCTTATTGGAGCCTATGCAATAGGTGCTGACGAAGGCTATATCTATGTGCGAGCAGAATATCCTCTGGCAATCAAACACTTACACAAAGCAATAAAAGACGCTTATGAAAATAATATCTTGGGAAAAAATATCTTAAAAAGCTCGTTCTCATTTGATTTACATATCAAAGAAGGTGCTGGAGCATTTGTCTGCGGTGAAGAAACTGCATTGATTGCATCGATTGAAGGAAAACGTGGAATGCCAAATATTAGACCTCCCTATCCCGCACAGTCAGGACTGTTTGGACAACCTACAAATATAAATAATGTTGAAACTTTTGCAAATATTGCCTGGATCATCCTAAATGGAGCCGAAGAGTTTAATAAAATGGGAACAGAAAAATCAAAAGGAACAAAAGTTTTTGCCCTCGCTGGGAAAATCAAAAAATCTGGATTGATTGAAGTGCCTATGGGAGTGCCATTACACCATGTTATTTACGAAATCGGCGGCGGTATGAAAGATGATAGCCCCTTCAAAGCTGTTCAGCTTGGCGGTCCCTCTGGAGGCTGCATACCTGCTTCAATGCTCAATACAATAGTAGATTATGATTCTATCAGCCAAACTGGTGCTATCATGGGTTCTGGCGGCATGGTTGTCATGGATGAAAACACTTGCGTAGTCGACGTGGCAAAATTCTTTCTCACCTTCACTCAAAACGAATCTTGCGGTAAATGCACATTTTGCCGTATTGGTACAAGACGTATGCTCGAAATATTAACCAGAATAACAGAAGGTAAAGGCAAAATTGAAGATATTCATACATTAGAAAACTTGGCGGAAAATATTAGCAAAGCATCTTTATGTGGCTTGGGGCAAACTGCACCTAACCCTGTATTGACAACGTTGAAATATTTTCGTGAAGAATATGAAGAGCATATTATTGATCATAAATGTCGTGCAGGAGTATGCAACAAATTGATAAACTATAGCGTTGTTGCAGATAAATGCGTCGGATGTACAGCTTGCACACGAGTCTGCCCTGTTGGTTGTATCAGCGGTGAACTAAAAAAACCTCACTTTATTCACCAAAACCAATGTATTAAATGTGGTGCTTGTTTTAATGCCTGCAAATTTCAAGCAATTGTGAAAAAATAGGAGACCAAATGATTGTCGTAAAAATAAATGGAAAAACTGTCCAAGCGAAACAAGGTCAAACAATCTTAGATGTTGCAAATGATAATAATATAGAAGTGCCAACACTCTGCCACGATGTAGAGCTTAATCCGTATGGTTCATGCTGGGTATGTGCTGTAAAAGTAGAGGGTATAAAAGGCTTTGTAACCGCCTGTGGCACACAAGTATATAATAATATGGAGATAATCACTGATTCTCCCGAAATATTCAGAGCAAGACAAATGGCACTCGAGCTACTATTATCAGATCACTATGCTGATTGCGAAGCACCATGCAAATTGGCTTGCCCTGATCAAGTTGATATCCAGGCTTACGTCGCTGCAATTGCCAACAAAGACTATCATCAAGCAGTAAAAATCATCAAAGATACACTACCAATGCCACTTTCGATCGGAAGAGTATGCCCCGCCTTTTGTGAAGATGAATGTCGTCGCACACTTGTCGATGAACCAATAGCTATCTGTAAATTAAAAAGATTTGCAGCTGATTTTGATATTCAAGACTTTTGGTCATGGGTACCAGATAGAGCAGAAGCAAATAATAGAAAGGTTGCTATTGTTGGTGCTGGTCCATCTGGCTTGACTTGTGGATATTATCTGTCAAATCTTGGCTATGAAGTAGATGTCTTTGAATCCTCTCCAAAACCTGGTGGCTGGCTCAGATATGGTATACCAGAATATCGCCTGCCTAAAGAAATTTTGGATAAAGAAATAGACCTGATGTGCACCAATGGCATGAAAATTCATTGCAATAACCCGATTGGAAACATTGAGGATAGTGCTTTGGGTATTGCCAAATTAAGTCGTGATTATGATGCTGTCTATATGGCTATCGGAGCACAAAAAGCAGTTGATATGCCTTTACCTGGTAGCGATTTAACTGGCTGCTATTTGGGCGTTGATTATCTCAAACAAGTCGTGCTCGGAAATCCTCCCAAACTGGGTAAAAAAGTCGCTATTATTGGTGGAGGAAACACCGCTATTGACTGTGCAAGAACTGCAAAAAGATTTGGCGCCGATGTTACTGTCATCTATAGACGTACCCGCGAAGAAATGCCTGCTGATGAGTTCGAGATTGATGCTGCCTATGAAGAAGGTATTCTGTTTTATCCGCTAATGAACCCAGTAGAATACATCGCCACAGCTGATGAACCAAATAAATTGCACGAAATACGTATAGAAAAAATGATCTTAGGAGAGCCTGATATAAGCGGGCGTAGAAGACCAATGCCCACAAACCTCTTCGTAACCGAACAATTTGACTCTGTGATAGCCGCTATATCTCAGATACCAGAAGTGAGATTTTTGGCTGAAGAAAAGAATCAAGTTGAACAAAATATTTTGCCTTTGTCGAAATGGTCAACTATTGAAGTGGACGAAAATACCATGTATTCAGGCTTGGCAAATATCTTTGGTGGAGGAGATTTTAGACGTGGACCTGCGACTGCTATCGAAGCTATTGCCGATGGAAGAATTGCCGCAGAACAGATAGATTATTGGCTAAAACACGGTAAATTTGAAAAAAAAGCATTTCGCTTCGATTCAAAAAAAGCAAAAAAACTCGCCGATGTTAGCAAAAAAGAATATGAAGAATATTCTGTTATTGACCGTGCAAAGATGCCAGAAATGCCGATTAAAGAAAGAATTGATAACTTTAAAGAAGTTGAGCTGGGCTTCACCGAAGAGCAGGCTATCAACGAAGCAAAACGCTGTCTTGAATGTGGTTGTCAAGTAAATGAAACTTGTGCATTACGTGAATATGCAAGCGATTATTTGATCGAGCATATCATCTTATCTGGCGATCAAAACCGCCATCCAATCGATGATAGCCACCCATTTATCAGACGTGATAATAATAAATGCATCAATTGTGGACGATGTATTAGAATATGCTCTGAAGTACAAGGTGCTGGCGTTTTAGGATATATTTATCGTGGATTTACAACACTCGTTGCACCAGAATACAATGAATCGCTTACACAAACAAGCTGCGAATCTTGCGGTAAATGTATAGCTGTCTGCCCAACTGGTGCACTAACAGAAAAACATACTGAAAGAAAGATCAGCCACCTAACAGGAGATATTACCTATCAAAACTGTGCTTCTTGTGGATTAGGCTGTAAAATAAAGGTAGATTCGAGTAATCAAACTATTCGCGTAATTTCTCATCCAGATGTTGAACATGAAGGCTTTAATGGAAGAAATATCTGCTTTTATGGACGCTATGGATGGCAAATTTATTATCAAGAAGATAGGATTTGCAAACCAATGCAAAAACGAGATGGCAAGTGGCATGAGATTTCATTAAAAGAAGTAAAAGAGATATTAACACAGCAGTTGATGCTCCATAAAAACAAACATTTTTATATCACACCAGAACTAACTATCGATGAACTATTAATCGCCAAAACTATCGAGGCAACTAAAAAAGCAACTGTCAGCACTCTCTATAATTATCAAGACTTTACAGATAAATTGATTAACACAAACTTTCGAGATTTGAATATCTATCGCCTCAATCAAGCTCATTCTATCATTATTATTGGAGAAATAACCCACACTTTGAGAACATTATGCCGAACTGCCCAAAGACAAGGTGCAAAACTTATTTTGGTCAATCCAAGACAATCAAACTTCAATCAATTTGCTGATGAAATAAGCGAATCTTTGGCAAGTATAAAATCAGATTTGACCACAAAAACAATTTTTGTCTATAATCGTAACTGCTTAACTGAAAAAGAAATATATGAAATATGGAAAAAAGCAACAGAGGTCTGCGATTTTGAAGGTCCTTCTGGAATTATTGTCAACTCATATTGGGACAATCAATCCGGGCTTGCACTATTCGACTTTAAGCAAGGTTTGGCACAAAAAGACTCATTAAACTTCTATTGGAATACTGATATTGATGAGGCTGGTGAGTCCTACAACGTCTGTTTATCTTCTTATTTTGATTTTAATAATGCCTATGACTTGTATATACCAACGCCTTCTTATCTGGAAACTGAGGGCTATGCTTTGACTGACGAAGGCAGAATCTCTCAATTTAATAACCCAACCAAATCAAGCCTATTCTACTTCCTGCTCAATATCTTTTATGAAACAAATATTATTCACCCAAGTCAAGCAGAACCAAGCCTTTGGAACAATAAAGCAGAAGTCTTATTGAAAAACCGCATTGTAGAAGATAAACCCAAACACTGGTTGATAGATTATCTTGACACTGTGATCCCAAGCGATAAGAGACAAGATACACGAGATGTGCGTAAGAAAAAAATTAAAGAGCTGTTTGGAAAGGCTAAGAAGAAAGGAAATTAAATGAAGAAGATATATATTTTAGTGATATTAGTAATCACACATGCATGCTTGTTTGCTGATTTGATAATTACGAGACAAGAGGGCGATTTTGTCTCACAAGAGATATATTCTCAAGGTAAATTTGCTGAAGTTATAGATAATCGCGTTGTTTCTGTATGGGATTTTAGAAATATGACTCTCATGATGATTGGCTATGAGATTAATGCTTATACAATTATCGATTTTAATAGCTTTAAAAAGGAAATTACAAAACAAACTAATGCTGAAATTGCAAAAGAAGTGGATTCACTCGATGACGAAACAAAAAACATGATGATTGAATCTACTAAGGCTCTTTATTCACGTCTGGCACCGCGAGTCAGAGTTGTCGAGGATACAGTGATGATAGCCAATTATCCAAGCTTTGAATATAAAGTTTTGAACGATACGCTCACGATTCAAAGACTGTGGATATCTCCAAAGCTTAAAGAGGAGATCGGCAAAGAAATCCCCATTGCTTCTATGCAAAAAGTCGAGGCTTTGTTTAAAGAAAGACGAGCCAAACTACTTGCGGCTCTTGGTCTTACAATTGATAGTATTACGGAAGCAGTTGAAGCTATCGAGCAAAATGGATATATTATGAAACGCTTTGATTATGGTATGAGAACAAAATCCAACCCTGCTATCTATGCAGCTGTTGAATCGGTTGATAATTCGATCTCTGAAGTATCTCATATGAAAGTGGATAACGCTGTCTTTTTGCCACCAAAAGGATTTAAAAAGCTTAGCTATAGTAATTACCAAATACAAATGATAAAATACATGGAAGGCTTGGAATAGTTTTTTAATATTAATTTGTAGGGACAATGCCTTGTGCTTGTCCGATCAATCAAACCATAAATTTCGCAGAAATTTATGCCATATATTAAATCACATACAACTAAACTTGGAAATCAATAATGTACCACCCTCATCCAAGCAAACCCTCTGTGGCTCTCTGTGGTTAAATAAAAAAGTTCGTTAAAGTTCGTTGTAGTTCGTTGTTAAACCTTAAAACTCTTTTGTGCTCTTTGTGGTTCAAAACCTTAGTGTGCTTAGTGGTAAATTGTTAAAAAAAGTCGTTCATTTACCAACCCCAGCCCGAATCATTCTCATTTGGACTTGATGAATCTGAAGTCTCATCAATAATACTTGCATCCCAACCTTTCTCAAAGAATGAGCGCCAATTAGGATCTGTCTTCTCGCCAAAATCATTTTTAGAATAAATCAATGCATAGCGACCAGAATTATACATATCCATAAACATGAATATCTTAGAACCATAATTATATTTCCAAACCACATAGTCTTTTCGTGAATATTTTGCCGATAAATCTGTAACATAATTATTCTGCTCATTTGGCTCACCATATTTTATATAAATACGACCCATATCGCTGGTCCAGCCTTTATCATAGTGAGAATATTTCCAATTGGCATGTTCCACACGCTTTTGAATAGTCAGCAAATATTCATTTTCTTCACTTCCTGGATTAGGATTTCTGCTCTTCCAAAATCTATCTATAAAGTTCTTTTTGCCTGTTTCGTTCAATTTACGCCACTGTTTTTTCTCCTTATTTGAAAGAAAATAACTAATCAACTGAAATTCTTCATCATCATCTTCAAACAATCTGCTTATATTATAATGAACTTTGGCTATCGAAAAAGACGTTCTTTTGCTATACTGCTTGCCACTATTATGATCTTGCACATCATATACTAATTGGTAAAATCCCTCTTCCAAACCTTTTATCGGCACTGTTTTGTATGGCTCTCTTAATTCATCTTCAAAGTTAAGACTATTGCTATCGTGAAAATAAACTGAGTCGCCCTTGATAATACTGATATTTTCTGTTATTGATTTATAGCCATTATCTTCAATCAAATTATAAAGCTCACAATAGAAATACAAACTATCTTGCGTATTAAAGAAAATTGGAATAGGATCAACATAATACAGATACTCACCTCTGTGAAACAGTTCCAACGCCTTAGAGCTATCCTTTGTGACATTTTGAGACACCTCGATATCACTCATCAATGCTTCATCCTCAATGGTAAATAAGTCAAGCTGTATCTCATTTGTATCCCCTGAATTTTTGTCTTTGATTATCAGCTGGGCAATTAGATCATCACGAGTTAAAGTCAAACTTATCTTATCCATTGCATAGTGAGTTGCAGACTTAGCAATACCCTCTGTCGCCGCACCAATATTATAGGGATAATTATCACTTGCCACTATTTGCCCATCCAAAAGAAGATTAATTGTTACATCAAGACTTGCGATATAGCCCTGCTTAGTTTGTACGAATTTCAATTGATTATTAAAAACTTTGTAATTAATATGAAAAACAGTTTGCTTTTCTTCATTCAAAAAGCGCTGGACTGATGCGTTAAAGTTCACAGCATAAGCTGAAAATGCAAAGCTTAGCAAAGCAACAAGCAAAATGCATTTCTTAAAAATCTGACGTTCTCCTAAGTTCATAATATCCATATCCTTTCTTATCATCAAAATAAAATACTTTATTACTCGATCTATATATCCATATTTCAACAGGATATTTTCCTGCTACATTGTGTTCTTTTTGTATTTCATCTGGCTCACCATATTTGATATATACCATGCCAAAATCTGTCTTCCATCCCTGCTTAATCCCCCTCACACCAAAGCGTCGATTAGCCTCGTTGATACGTGTATATATCTCGGCTTGATACTCATTTTCTAAAGTATTAGGGCTTGGATCATGATCAAGCCAATATTGTCTTATAGCTTGTTCAAGCTGCTCGTCTTTGAGTTTTCTCATTTTTTTATAATCATTTTGACTGAGTAAGTATCGTATTTGCTGCAATTGATCTTGAGGTGAATATTGGTTAGCCATCAGCTTTTGAGGAGTAAATAGCTCGAAATATTTCACCAGCTTTGTTTTATCATAATCGCTTTCTATCCGAGCTTTTGCAAAGCTCTCTTGCTTAAATTCTGCAGGGATAATATAGCTAATCTGTTCTGCTTCAGGCAATTGTATCGACAGGCTATCATTGATTACCAAATATGCTTTATCTGGCGTTCGCTCATGATAAAAAAGCACCAACAACGAATCTGCCATATTTTGCCAATCTGAGCTTGAGGCAAGATAAAGATTTTTATTATAATAATACCCCATATAAAAGCTGCTTGTAGCTTGATTATCTTCTGCAAAATGAACTGAAAAACTCTTTTCAACTGTATTGCCAATAGTCCTATTGTTTATTTTTAAGTTTAGATCATAATTGCCTGATCCTGCCTCAAATGAGTACTGATAAAACAGATCATGCTTTGCTTGCAAAACTGGCTCCAGAATTAAAATATCATTATGTCTATGTACCAGTTTATTATTCATGCTAATAACAACCTGTATAGTCAGCTCATTAATATCATTATTTTTATAAGCCAGGCTTTGTGTGGGAATAATCAATGACACTATGTTTTTATTTCCTACCCGTTCAGAAATCACCTGTTGTGCTTCCAGACTTTTGCATATTGCACTTGATAACAACAAAATAAGCAAAAGGGTTTTTATCTGAAAAGACTTTATTTGCATTATTTTATGCCATTCTAATTTGTATGCTAACGTTTTCTTTTTTTCTAAAATGCTTATAAAATTGATTATTGGGGAAGATATGCAATTTTTGCGGGTGCAAATCTATTGTATTAAATTTATCTGTTTTCACTTTTATTTTTAATGAAAAATGACCTGGCGATGCTTGTGCTTGTTGCAATAAAAACTTTGCATGTTCTGAATTTGCATAGCTCTCGTCAATCTGCAAAACTATCTCGCCTGACAGCTTTTCGCACAAATCCTCTAATGTATATATTTGTAAAGGTTTAAGCCTTAGCATTGTATCGTTTTCACTGCTATTATATGTGTTTTGTACACCAACAATATATAGCTTTGTACATTCTTCAATTATGCTAATATATTTATCATAATCATCAGCAAAAAGTGACAATTCAAACTTATCATAGATGTCTTCAAAAAGCACTATGGCAAAGGGATTACCACGTCTATCACGCTTTTTAAAGACACTTGAAACGATGCCAATAATTTGCACTTGTGCAGAGATCTCGCTGCCTTCTTCCCATAATACTCGTGAATTAGTATTGGTAAATAAATCTATCAAATATTTGTCCTCAGATAATGGATGACCTGACAAATAGAAGCCTAAAACAGATTTTTCATGCTCCAGCTTTTCTATCATTGACCATGCCTTTGCTTCGGGCAATTTTTGCTCACATGTGGCTTTTTCATCTGGTTCAAGCAAGTCAAACAATGTTACCTGTCCATTTTTCCTATTGATTTGAGTTTCAATAGCACAGCTCATCGCATTTTCTATAGCCATCACTTGTTGTTCACGTGTACCTTCCAGTTCATCCATTGCCCCTGCATAAATCAAGCTTTCCAATGTAGCCTTGTTAACTGCTTGCGAATCAACCCGTTCTGCCAGCTCAAAGATATCTTTATAAGGTCCATTTTCATCTCTCTCATTTATTATACAGCTCAGTGCTGCACTGCCCACATTTTTGATAGCTTGCAAACCAAAAAGAATATTATTATCGCGTATAGAAAAGCCTGCATCTGAGTAATTTACAGATGGTGGCAATACATTTATCCCCATTTTTTTGGCAACATAAATAAACTGAGGTATCTTATCTGTGCTCTCTTCAAGTGATAATAAAGCTGCCATATATTCAACTGGATAATTTGCTTTCAGATAAGCTGTCTGATAAGCTACAAAGGCATAACAAGCAGCATGGCTTTTGTTAAACGCATAGTTTGCAAAGTTGACCCAATCTGTCCAAATTGTCTCAATTACTGCATTGTTAAGCCCATTCTTTCGTGCTCCTTCTGCAAAGAGAGTTCGCATCTTTTCCATTACATCCAGCTTTTTCTTACCTATTGCTTTTCTAAGCTCATCTGATTGAGCACCTGTAAAGCCTGCCAGCTCACGAGACAACTGCATCACCTGCTCTTGATAAACTGTAACACCATAAGTCTCTTTGAGTGTATTTTCCATCAATGGATGATCAAAACTTACTTTTTCTTCGCCATGTTTACGCTTGATATATTTTGGGATAAACTGCATTGGTCCAGGTCTATAAAGAGCCACCATAGCGATCAAATCTTCAAACTGGTTTGGCTTCAGCTCAGATAAATATTTCTTCATTCCATCAGATTCAAACTGGAATATTCCGTCTGTCATACCCTGCGACAATAATTGATAAGTCTTTTCATCTGTCAGATCTATATTTTCTATATCAACATCAACTTTTTTATACTTTTTGATCAATTCAACTGCATGCTTGATTACTGTCAGGTTTTTCAATCCCAAAAAGTCCATTTTTAACAACTTCAAATCATCAAGCCACTTGCCCTCATATTGCACTAAAACAACGGGATCTCCACCTTTTTGATTACTGATTGCCAAGGGCACATAATCGCTCAAGTCTCCAGGACCAATCACCACGCCTGCAGCATGAATACCTATTTGACGGATCAAGCCTTCAATCACCAAACTATACTCAAGTATAGATTTGTAAAGATCGTTAGATTCCATCAAATCTTTAAATTCAGAGCTCTCTTTCAGGCATTTTGTCAGAGTAATACCAGGTGTTGAGGGCATCAGTTTGGTAATTCGATTTGATTCTGCAGCACTTACATCCATCACTCTGGCAACATCTTTGATCACAGACTTGGCACCCAGCGTGCCATAAGTGATAATTTGTGTTACAGATTCTCTGCCATATTTCTCAATTACATAGTCAATTACTTTGCTACGTCCTTCTGCACAAAAATCTATATCAATATCAGGCATACTGATACGCTCTGGATTCAAAAATCGCTCAAAAATCAAACCATATTTTAGGGGATCTAATTGAGTGATACCCAATAGATATGAGATGATACTGCCTGCTGCTGAGCCACGACCAGGACCAACTGGCACATCACGCTCACGAGCCGCATCAATAAAGTCTTTCACCACCAAAAAGTATGAGGCAAAACCCATATTTGTGATAACTGACAACTCATAATCTATACGATTTTTTATCTCTTCAGTAAGCTTGGGATATCTACTTGGTACTGCTTTATAACAGAGATCTTTTAAATAGTCAGACTCACTTGTAAATGCTTTTGGAATATCACATTGTGGCAGCAAAAATTTATCATATTTTAACTGAAAATCTATTTTTTCATTTATCTCAATTGTATTATCAAATGCTTCTTGGTGCATAGGAAATAGTTTTCGCATCTCTTCTTCTGTTTTAAAATAAAGATGCGGAGAATATCTCATACGATTTGGATCATCAAGCGATTTATTCATTTGAATACAGAGCAAGACATCGTGGGCGGGTGCATGTTTTTTTAAGAGATAATGACAATCATTTGTGGCTACTAAGGGCGTATTAGTTGCTTCTGCCAGACTAATTATTTTGGGCATCACTATCTTTTCTTCTTCGATTTCGTGATCTTGGATCTCCAAGTAAAAATCATCGTCAAAAACGTCTCGATAAAATTCTAAAGCCTTGTGAGCTTCTGCATCTTGACCTCGTAATAATAAGCGTGGAATCTCGCCTTGTATGCATGCAGATAGACAAATCAAACCTTCGGAATATTGACGTAATAAACTCTTTGATATACGTGGATGATAATAAAAACCTTGTGTATAGCTGTATGTTGAAAGCTTCATCAAGTTTTTATAACCGATAGAATTTTTTACTAATAGTATCAAATGATAGCGCTCATCTGCTTTGGAATCTGGATGAGTATAGTCATTATTGACGAGATATGCCTCTATACCAAATATTGGTTTTATTTTTTCTTTTGTTGCAATTGTAGAAAAATCTACTGTCCCAAACATATTTCCGTGATCTGTCATAGCCACAGCGGGCATTCCATATTCTTTTGCCAATGCAACCATCTTGTTGGTTTGGCATGCACCGTCTAAAACACTGTATTGGGTATGGTTATGAAGATGTATAAAAGCCATTAACTATTTCCTCTCATATTTTTATTCATTATGAATAAAAGCAATATTATGTCAAAGCATTTTTTGATTTATTTTGCAAAACTATCTTAGCCCCTACTTATACACTGTATTAACAGCTTTTAATGATATGTGTTTTATACCTTATTAAATAAAAAACTGGTTTTTTATTTGTAGAGGCAATGCCTTGTGCTTGTCCAATATAAACCCCTGGGTTTATCAAAAACATCAATCCATAAATTATGCAAGAATTTATACTGCAAAATAAATTGCAGCCAAGTAAAATTACTTATTCACTTTCTCATTCGTACTCTTTTGCGAAGCAAATCAACAATCTTCTTCATTTGAAGATTTGCCTGAATCTAAGACTTTTCTCGTTTTTTTAGTAAATTTTTCGATATCAAAAGGTTTTTGAATAAAATGTCTTGAGTTGTTATTCAAGTCAATACCGTCAATAATATTGTCTGTATATCCTGACATATAAAGGCATTGACCAGTATTTCTTTTTTCGAAGAAATAGTCAGCTACCTGTTTGCCGTTAATTTCTGGCATCACCAAGTCGGTGATGAGCAGGTGTATTTTTCCTTCGTATTCGTCAATTATTTTCATAGCTTCTTTGCCAGAGTTCGCACTTAAGACGTGATATCCATGTAAATTTAACATATCTTGTGCCATATCGAGCAGAGAGAATTCATCTTCAACGAGCAAAACAGTTTCATAGCCCATATTAGCCATCTGCTCGTTTCTTTCTGCAGTGCTTCCATCAACTTCTTTATTGAAAATTGGCAAATAAATATTAAATGACGATCCCGCATCGATCTGGCTCATCACCTCTATAAAGCCATTATTCTGCTTAATAATCCCATAAACAGTGGCAAGACCAAGCCCAGTCCCTTCGCCTTGTTCTTTAGTAGTAAAAAAGGGCTCAAAGATATTTTCAATTGTTTCTTCATCCATGCCACAGCCGTTGTCATTCACGCTCAATAATGCATATTCTCCTGCTGCTAATTCGGGATTGAAGACACTAAAACTATCCTTTATATATTTGATATCTGTTTTGATTTCGATAATGCCATTTCCTTTGATAGCATCGCGTGCATTAACGCATAAGTTTGCTAAAATCTGATCTAATTGAGAAGAATCAAACTTGATCAATATTTCTGACTGAGATGGTGAAAAGATCAGCTTAATATTTTCACCAATCAGTCTATTGAGCATTTTTTTCAAGCCATTAACCGCCATATTGAGGTCAATCTCGACAGGATTGATAGTTTGTTTTCGAGCAAATGCGAGCAATTGCCGTGTTAGATTTGCTGATTTTATTGCCGCCTTATTAATCTCGGAAAGATATCCATGAATTGGCTCATTTTCATCTGCATTTAAGATTGCCATATCAGAATAGCCAATAATTACGCTGAGCATATTATTAAAATCATGCGAGATACCGCCAGCGAGACGCCCAATCGACTCCATCTTTTGCGAATGTCCAAGCTGTGCATTGAGGTGTAATCGCTCTTCTTCTTGCCTTTTTTGCTCTGTGATATCTGTGGTAAAAATAACTACAAATTCGACCTGCCCCATTTTGTTGCATACACTCGAAAAGCGTTGTGTTACAATTCGTGGATAGTCTTTTGGATCACCCTTATCATTTGTATAAATCTCTGAACTTGTGTATTCTCCACCATTTAAATAGACATTTCTAACATTTTGCAGGTGTTCATCATAAGCTTCTTTCCAGCCTTCAAACTGCAAGGTATCCTTGTTTTGTAATTCACGAGCCAGTTCTTCACTTTTTATTTCCCAAATATCGATCCATGCTTGATTATAAAGGAGAAGTCGTCCAGTATTTGAGCGCACCACAATCCCTATCGGTGAATTATCAATAACAGTGTGAGCAATACTTTCGCTTTTTATTAGTGCAGACAATGCTTGTGCCTTTTCAGTCTCGTCATAATAGCTAAAAATGTATGTTCTTGGTTTATCTGGGCTTTCTTGGATGCTATATGCAGTCATTTTTAAGCTTAACTCTTTATCTTCAAATGTTTTATTACTATGGTGAGGATTATAATCAAAAACAGGGAAAATCGTACTTTCACCATTTTTTACTCGTTGCAAAAGCTCTTTAAAGCCATGCACAAGCAATCTTTCATCCTCAAATATATTTATATCATCTGCAGGTATATATCCAAAAAGATCAATGAAAGATTGATTATAATGAATAGAAAATCCATTATGGTCGATAATTTGAATTGCGGCAGGGTTATTATCAACAAGGTTCGTATTCAAAAAAGTGTTTTTATTCTGCAGATCTTCTTTGTTTATCCTACATTCTCTTAATTTTTTCTTATTACTCTTGTAGAGAAAGAGCAAAAATGCAATAAAAATGATTAAGATTACTATCACAATTTCATAAACATAGACAAGAATTATCGTCATTACTACTCCTCATATTAAAACTCAATTTTCTTAGATGCCATATTATCATAAGGCAAACATTTTGGCAACAAAAATTAATATTATTTTCAAAAGAGTTTATATATGGATTACTAATTATATAAAATCCTATTTTAAATCGCCATGAAACCAAAAAAATAACAGATAGACAAATATTTGGAAGGGCTAATTTGTTTTTATTACAAGATTACAGGTTTTTCAAAAAAGCAATTAAAGCCTTGTATATGAGCGAAAACCGACAATTTCAAAATAATATAAAAAAAAGCTTGCCAGAAAAACACATTTTTTGTTACAAGTAATGTAATTATAATATTTTGGAGGATGTTATGAAAAGAATTCATAATTTTAGTGCTGGTCCTGCAGTATTACCTTTAGAGGTATTGCAAGAAGTTCAAAAAGATTTAGTTGACTACAAAGGTAAAGGCTTGTCTGTTATGGAAATGAGCCACCGCTCTAAAGATTATCAAGAAATCTTTGACGTTGCAGTCAACACCATGAAAAGATTGCTCAATGTAGGCGATGATTATTCCGTTTTATTCTTAGGTGGCGGTGCAAGCACACAATTTTACATGCTCCCATTAAACCTTTGCCCAGAAGATAAAGTTGCAAACTATATCAACACAGGTGAATGGGCAGGAAAAGCTTACAAAGAAGCACTTAAAATTGGCAAACAAGCTCACCTTGCAGCAACATCAGAAGACAAGAAATTTAGCTATTTACCAAAATCATTCGAATTGTCAGAAAACCCAGCATACTTACATTATTGTACAAACAATACCATCTACGGTACAGAATATCACAAAGATCTTGAAGTGCCAAAAGATGTTTTATTAGTTGCTGATATGTCATCCGACTTCTTGAGCCGCCCAGTTGATGGCAATAAATACGGCTTGATTTATGCTGGTGCTCAAAAGAATATCGGACCTGCTGGTGCAACCGCTGTGGTTATTCGTAGAGACTTGATCGAAAGAATGAACAAAAACCTTCCAACAATGATGGCATACAAAACACATATCGACAAAGATTCAATGTTTAATACACCACCAACATTCCCAGTTTATGTTATTGGCTTGGTATTACAATGGATTGAAAAACAAGGCTTAGAAAACGTCTTACTCAATAACCAAAAGAAAGCTGCTTATATCTATGACGCAATTGATAACAGTGGCGGCTTCTATAAGGGCACTGTTGAAAAAGAAGATCGTTCATTGATGAATATCACATTCAGACTTCCAAGCGAAGAATTAGAAGCACAATTTATTGATGAAGCAAAAAAAGCTGGAATGAATAACTTAAAAGGTCACCGCTCAGTTGGCGGCTGCCGTGCATCAACATATAACTCACTTCCATTAGAATCAACCAAAGCTCTTGGCGAATTTATGGATGATTTCCAAAAGAAAAATGGTTAATTAAGTATTTGATTATATTAAAGCAGGTCTTACGACCTGCTTTTTTTATGTTCGAATTAATCGTAACAACAAGTTTTTAACTTGTCAGATAATAATGTTTTTACGTGCCATTGCGTTATGCTTTTGCAAGCACAAGTTAAAAACATGTACCTACGTTTTTTAGCTCACCATCTCCACTTTGATATGTCTGGCAATATCTTTGGAAATAATATATCTTGAGTCAGCAACTCCAATAATGATATTTCTTTGATTACAATTATTTCTAATTACTTTAATCACATTGCCATTAAACAAACCAAGCTCAAATGATTTGCGGTGTGGATTGTTGATGATTTTGTATTGTTCGTCTTCAAATGCTGATTCCAAGCTATTATCGAGGGGTCTTCTTCTTGGGCAAGCACCACAAGGTTTTCTTCCTCTGTTTTTAAACCACATGTTTAACCTCTATCCATTATATTATTTTCATCTTTTGCGTAAAATTTGATAAATGCCAATAAGCCAAATGATAGCACGATTGGCAACAGCATCATCCATGAGATGCCATCTTTTAGTTGGCTAAATTGATAGTAAAAAGTACCAACAATCCATGCCAGAACAGTGAGATATACGACCTGGAATAATGCCAGCCTGGAGCCTGCTTCTGTGCGAGCAGCCACAATTGACGCCATACATGGTGCATATATCATGATAAAGAGCAGATAAGCTATGACTTGATGTACAGACTTGAACTTATGCTTCAAGTAGTGAGTATTAAGTTCCTCTTCTTCTTGCTCTATTTCTTCCAATTTAAAAGGATTGAAAAACTTATGGAACGCTCCAATAATACCCTCTTTAAACTCGCTTATAGCTTCGATAAATGAATCTGCAATACTGAATTCTTCTTCCTCTTCTGCATGAGTATCAAAGTTTTCTGACAAATTAAGACCTTCAAAAGTACCTATGATTGCCTCTTTTGCAAAGAAGCCTGTAAAGAGTGCCAGTGTAGCATGCCAATTGTCTTTTTCAATACCCATAGGCTTGAAAAGTGGGGTCAATACTTTGCCACTGAGGGTAAGGGGTGTCTCTGTGATATTATCTTTTGCATTGTGATAAAGTGGCAAAGAGTTTAGTAAAGCCATGAATATCATCACAATAAGAATGGTTTGCCCAGCTCTTAGTACAAATGATTTCAATTTAAACCAGGTATGTGTCATAATACCATTCCATGTTGGAAGGTGATATGACGGCAATTCCATCACAAACTCGCTTGTATGCCCAATGAATAAGAGCTTTTTAAAGAGAATTGCAGAGATAAATGCAAAGAAAATGCCCAATAGATAAATCAGGAAAATCGCTAAACCTGCATATTGCCTGAAGAAAACCATAGCAAACATTGTGTAAACGGGTATCTTTGCACCGCATTGAATAAAAGGTACAAGCAAAATAGTCATGACTCGATCACGCTTGCTGTCCAATGTTCTGGTAGCCATAATAGCAGGAACAGTACAGCCAAACCCAACTATCATGGGGATTACTGCTTTTCCAGATAAGCCCAAGTAACGCATAACTTTGTCCATCACAAAAGCCGCACGTGCCATATAGCCAGAATCTTCTAAGATTGATAAACATAAGAAAATCAGGAAAATAGGTGGAACAAATGATAAGACTGTCATCAAGCCGCCGCCTAAGCCGTCAGCAATAATAATCTTGAGAAATTCAGGGAAATGCATCATTGTTAGCAAGTTGCGTGTACCATCAACCAAAAGTCCTTCAAAAAAGATCTCGATAAACCCAATAAAAGGCTCGCTAAAAGTCATTGATAAGCTGAAGACAAGGTACATGATTAGGACAAAGACAGGTAAGCCAAATATTTGATTTAAGAAAACTTGGTCTAAAGAGTCAGAGTTCTTTTTTCTTGATGAAGTTTTGCGTTGGATGACATCTTTGCATAAACCACGAACGTAACCATATATGCCTTCTGCAATTAATAGTTCTGTTTGCATACGTGTGTGTTTTGAGATCTTTTCACGTTCACGGTTTACAAAGTTCATAAAGTCATAGTTAATGTTTTTGATAATCAGCTCATCTTGTTCTAAAAGCCTTAAGAAGAAATAATGTTTATCGATTGTTCCATAGTATATACATGGGTCGTCAATCTGGCATGAATCTACTTGTTTTGTATATAGATATTGATTTATATCTTCGCCTGCTTCAGCTTCTAAGAAGTTTTCTATGCGGTCGATACTTGCAAAAATCACCTCATCATAAGCGACTTTTGCGGTTGAGATATATTCTTGGAACGAATCAACGCTGATTAGCTTGTTTTTAAGCTCTTCGAGTCCTTCTTTTTTGGTTGCGGAAATAGGCATGATCGGACAATTTAGCATTGTTTCCATCTTTGGATAATCGACAATCATATCCATTTTTTCGAGCAAGTCAATCATGTTTAACGCAATTAAGACAGGCTTTCTGTATTGCAAAAGCTGCATGGTGAGATATAGGTTTCTTTCCATATTGCCCGCATCTACAATATTTAAGATTAGATCAGGCTGTTCATTGACTATGAAATTTCTGGCAATTTTCTCGTCTAAAGACTGAGCATTAAGCGAATATATACCAGGTAAGTCAATTATTTCAAGCTCATAATCTTTGTGCTTCATGATGCCACTTTTCTTTTCTACAGTTACACCTGGCCAGTTTCCAACATGCTGATTTGAGCCTGTCAGGGCATTGAATAGCGTTGTTTTTCCGCTATTTGGATTGCCTATCAGTGCTATTCTTAGCTTATTTTTTGCAAGCACGGCATACTCCTTTTATTGTTAATATATAATCATTCATTTTAAATTTGTTTTTCTTGCAGGCTTTGTTTAATAAATCCAATAGGTCTTTGCTTTCGTCTTCTTCCAAAATATTATTACAGACTGTGCAGAGTAGATGAAAGTGCTTGGTGTTGCCCAAAACGCACTCGTAAGACTCTTTTTCTTCCATGCTGTCTGAACTGCTTAGTAGTCCTGCGTCAATTAAAAGTGGAATTGTGCGATAGACAGTTGCACGTGAGACATTTTTGTTTGTTTTTTGTACAATTTCAAGCAAAATTTCTGCATCAAAATGACTGTCAATTGAGAGCACTGCATCGAGAATGCTTAGCCTTTGTGGTGTTAGCAAAAGGTTCTGAGTCTTAAGATAGTCTTCAAATACTTGCTTATAGTCTGTCATTTTCACCTCACTTATATTTGACTTCAATCATTGCGATTGAGATTCATTCTCAACACTTATTTATATACGCTTTTTTTGTCAATAAAAATCTTGAATTATTTGTAAATATGCTTTTTTATGCAAATTGATTGTAATTGAAAATGTCTTGTTTGCTTTAAAACAAGGTAGATACAAGCTTCCAGCTCTTACTCCAGTAACGCATCATTTACCGATCAGCAAAAGATCGACCACACTACAAAATAAACCGCTCATCTAAAACCAACGACCAGGTCTGTAGTGACGAACCTATGTGTTCGCCCATTTAAAAATAACAGATCAATAAAATCGTCAGCCAGGCATCTATCAACTACAATTCATAATGTAGGGACAATGAGCTTGGCAAAAACAAGGCGGGCATAAACCCGCCTTGATAAAACATACATATCTTATTTGAGGAGAAGGAGTTTCTTGGTCAGAGTGATATGTGAAGCTGTCATTTTATAAAAGTATATGCCTGATCCAACATTTCTGCCATAATCATCTTGCCCATCCCACACAGTAATATGCTCGCCAGCTTGCAGATACTCGTTCACAAGTGTCTTAACTTTTTGCCCTTTGGCATTGTATATCTCGATAGAGACGAGCTCAGGTTTTTCTATTGCAAAGGCGATATTAGTTCTTGGGTTGAATGGGTTTGGATAATTGCCATAAAGAGCAGTTTTTCGACTTATAGGCTCTGCATGGTCGGTAGAGATTGATTGAGAGACTTCTATATTGTCGATCTTTATCCAATACCAGTCGGAGCAATCATGATGACGAAAGGCAATGTGGATATTATCTCCTGCATATGGCAGATTAATGGTTCTCATTTGCCAATCATTAAAGTTTATTGTCTCGGAATGCACTTCATAAAAGCTATCTAAATTTGTATCTGTGTTTGAGATTAATATAGAATAATGGTCTTGGTTATAGTCTGGGTCTTGAGGTGCTATCCAGAAAGTCATGACATTATTTGTTTCGGGTTGCAAGCTGATTTGAGGAGAAATTAGCCAGTTATTGGGCCAAAGCATACCTATTTGATTGATATATGAGGTTGATGCTACGCAGTTATTACCGCTAAAGGCTTGTTCAGCAGATGTTAGCAATTCCCAATTGTATCCATCATCATCTGCATCAATAATAGCCCAGCCAGCTGGAGGGAACACCTCACTTTCAAAGCCTTCCGCAAAGATAATATTGAGAGGATGCAGAGTAATAGTTGGATGATTATATGCTGAGCCAGCGATGATGATATTGTCGACAAACACAGCTTGATAGCCCTCTTTGAAGATATTTAAAGAATATATACCTGCAAATACAAGAGGGAAACTGACAGATTGGGAGTTTGCTATTTCTGTGTATATGAGTTCGGAATCTCCATTAGAATTAACGAGGCTTACTTGTGCTCCAGCTGGAGATTCGCCATCTTCTGTGGCAAGATTGATTGTAACATTGCAGAACATATTTTTGTAAAGCTCGTTAGAAAAGGCAGGTCTTGAGCTTATTCCGTCTGTATAATTCGCTTTAATAGCATAGATATAGATACCGTCTGCTGCATCTTCCCAGCTTTGATCGATATAGTCTGTGCTGTATATATTTTCAGCAATAAGATCTTGGTCAGAAATCCAACTAAAGGCATCGACATAAAAGAAAATTGATTGGGTGGAAACGCATTGAATACCGAGATAAACAATTTCACCAACATGGTCTGATAGGTCAACAGTATATTCGGTCCAAGTGTCTGGGCATGCGGGAATATGCTGAATTGTATTTGTAAAGTCGTTTGGGTTATTGCCTGTTGTTGATAACATGATATTAAAAATATCGATAAATGGGTCAAAAGCAGATTTTGCATAAAACTTTATTACATTTTGCTCGGCTGTAATGTTGATTGCGGGAGTGATGAGCCAGTCATTACTTGGGTCTCCGCTATTGTTTGGCATTGTGTGGGCAGCCCAATTACCATCATAAGCTATATCATCTACTTGGTTTGCAGCGAAAGATGTGCCATTTCCATCTAAATCATGTGTTGACCATGTATTTGGAATGCCTCCTTCGAAACTTTCTGGAAATTGAGCTGACAATGAAATGACAAAAAGACTGATCAAAATAAACAGAAGCCAGTTTGCTCTGTGTGTTTTTCTCATAAATTCTCTGCTTAATATTCTTACTGCTATTAACATATTCTTTTTGAATCTTTGTGTCAAGAGTTTTTTGCTGATACGTTTTCTTTGCTTAATCGCCAATTGCAAGCAATGCAAAGGCACATATAAATTCAGTAAAACTGAGCAAAAGTTAGCTTTGATTCTATGAAAAAAAGCACTTTGTATCATAATAAAAAATAAAACTTGACTATAAGTTAATAAATTCTACTGTTGCACTGAGAACATTTTGGAGGCTAAAAGATGTCATATAGTAATTTATTGCCCTATCTAAAAAAGCTTGCAAGGCATTTAGACGACACAGTGGGAGAGGATAAAAGGAAAGAGATTTTGGATGGTTGCGAATCCATCACCGCCAAATCTGGCAAGGTTTTACGTTCACATATAATGCGAGATGTAATGTTACGTATGGAAGATGAGATGGACAGAGATGAAGCGGTATCTGTACGAGAAAAATGCTCATGCAAGCCAAAATATCAAGTAAAACCTATCAAAGAACTATACGAACACAGCGCCGATATCCAATCTTTTATCGAAAGGCTAAATGACATGGACTCTGTTGGCAGCTATAGACTTGAAGACAATATTATTCATGGTTCTTTTAACCACAAAAAATGTGTTTGCCACATGGTAACAAGCACAAAAGAACCGATGCCTAAGCTTTGGTGTGACTGCTGTAAAGGCTATGTTAAGTGGCTTTTTTCAAATGTATTCAGCATGCCTATAGAAGTTGAAATGCTTGACACTATTATAACAGGTTCAGATAATTGTTACTTTAAGATTTATCTTCCTTGTGAAAAGCAGGGCAATTAATACTGTTTTTTAGCTTAATAATACGCTTAAACGATTCATCTATTCTCTGCTCACTTATCTTTTTATCGGCTATAGCTACTCTAATAATCTCAGTTACCTTGTCTACAAGGCTGGTATCTGGAGCAAAGTATTGTGAGAAGATCAGCAAATCATTGCCTGCTTTAATAGCATTCAATACAATCTCTTCGAGTGTGTAATATTTCCATATTGCACACATTTGCAAATCGTCAGTAATTACCACACCATCGTAACACATCTGCTCACGAAGCATCTCTTGAACATGACTTGTTGATAATGATGCAGGATAAACACAGTCAATATCTCGGTGTAAAATATGAGATGACATGATGCTATCAACTTGCTCTTTTTCAATAAATTCTGCATACGGATCAAGCTCATAGTCTTGCCAAGAATCAGTAACGTCTGTGATATCCTTATGTGTATCACCACAAGCACTACCATGACCAGGAAAGTGCTTTAAGCAAGAGACCATTCCTGCATCATGGATAGCTCTATTAAACTCACCAGCATAAGCATATATTACAATAGGGTTGACCGAATATGTGCGACCAATAGCCGAGATTACTGGTGAATCTGGCTCTACATTGATATCCACAACAGGTGCAAGCAAATAGTTAAACCCATAATCTACACATTCATACACAAGCTTGCTATAAATCTCGTAAGCTTGCTCAACTGTATAAGTGTCAGCCATATCTTGTGCACTTGGAAAATCGTTAAAGCCCTTTTGCTTACTAAGGCGAGACACGGCTCCACCTTCTTGATCAATAGCAAATAACGGCTTTATCTTTGCATTACAGCTATGAAAAAAGCTCATTAAATCTTTTGTCTGTTTGGGTGACTGGATATTATAATCTAATATCAATGCACCACCTATCTTGCCCGATTCTAAATGCTGCTGGATAGATTGTACCCATTCGTCTGTTGGGCTAAGTCCCCGAAAACCAAAAATCAACATCTGCCCAATTTTGTCTTCAAGACCATAATCACTATCATATATATCTATTAAGCTCAAAATATTCCTCCATTTTCAATATAAAAAAGTTAAGCTCAATATTCATTTGCTTTATACAAAATTATAAATAAATGACTTTTAGTCAACTTAATTCTTTATTTCTACACTTTTTTTGATATAATGCTGAACAATGGCAGATATTAGTTTTTTATCTGACTTGCAAATCATTTGCCACATCTCAAGCAGCTTGCATTTTCTCTTGACAATAAATGATTAATCTTTAAATTAACATTAGAAGTGAAAGAAGAGGAATTAATATGAATTATCCAATAATCGATTGTCATGCAGACACTTTTTCAAAAATCTTGTTAAACAAAAAGAGAACAAAGCAATTCACGTCTTTTGGTATCACCAAGC
>Ga0265293_10001486_pt1 | contig 50958 bp, 43 predicted proteins | sample Munlanlewell138R_FD_192505 | JGI IMG/M metagenome (GOLD analysis project Ga0265293, IMG submission 192505) | Leachate microbial communities from a municipal landfill in Southern Ontario, Canada - Leachate well 138R | ecosystem: Engineered > Solid waste > Landfill > Unclassified | place: Canada... | reverse complement strand
TCTAGCTGTTGGCCGGCTTTTTGTACCTTTGAAGGCCATGTGTTCTAGAAAGTGCGATACACCGCTATTTTTCGCATTCTCATAACGTGAACCGGCTCCCACCATGACAAGTGTCGTAGCGCTCTCTACACCACCATTTGGAGCCAGGATTATTCTCAGACCATTTGGAAGAGTTGTCTTTTCAAATTTCATAAACTCAATTTAAGCACAGCCAGCCTTTGTTTGCAATGTAAAATTTATCTAATATAATTACTCCTATCGTACGTTTTCTACTACCTATAGCTGGTAGAAGTGGAAATTTGCGTATTTATTATCGGTAACGACACTGCGGGCAAGCACAAGGAGAGATTACCATTGGGTATGAACCGGACACCTGGTAAGGGAAAGAGGCTGAAGCAGGAGCGCCGTAAGAGGCGTGAGCATTCGGAGAACGCTAGGCGTACTCCCACTCAGAGGGCAACCTCTACCTACTACTCGAGTTCCGCTATCCCCCAGCAGGCTTAACCGCCTGAAACGCCCACCGCAGTGATGTTATATCGCTGGAAGGATGAGTTCCGTCGGAACTCTTAACTGGGTAATATTCCCAGCCTTCCAGCATTTTCTCATTCACCATTTCCTGAAATATTTTTTAGATTAGAAGTTTTGCCCTACGACAACGACTTGACCGCTCTCAAGTGGCAGCTCCAGACTTCCCGATTTCTCCGGGGCTTTAGGGCCAAAATCCGCTAAACCATTTTCGCCAGCCTGACCTGACGGATCTATACTCTCATCACAAACCGATGCCACAGCACCCAGCAAGATAAAACCTATAAAAACACCTGCGCCGGCCGCGGCTGATTTGTGTCCTTTTGCCCATGCACTAAGCTCCTTGCCCATATACAAAGTTGGTTCTGTGTATGTCTCCTTAAATCCCATATTACATCTTATTTACTGTCTCAATTCCCAATAGATTCAATCCATTTTTAATAACTTGGCCGGTTGCTTTTGTCATCTGTAACCTGAATCCCTCTTTTTCGTGCCCGATGATTTTCTTCTTCTGGTAGAAAAGGTTGTACTTTTGGCAAAGCTCGAAAAGATAGTTGCACAAAACATTTGGAGCAAAATCCGCTGCTGCCTTTTCGATGAAATAAGGGTAATACGAAAGATATCTCAAAAGCTCATTTTCCTCTTTTTCGATATTTCCGGAATTTGAACCGCTCTCGGAAGAAGACTTTTCAAGAACACTTTTAGTCCTCACATATGTATATTGCAAATAAGGCCCGGAGTTGCCATCGAGACTTATTGATTCATCGAAATCGAAATGTATATCCGAATTTATTGCGAATTTGAGCATCGAATATTTCACTGCTCCAATCCCTATCTTTTCGGAGGTATCGATATCTACCTCGGAAAAATTCTGTTTTATTTTGTCTACAGCTTCATTCAAAAGCCAGTCGGCGGTGATGACATCCCCGGTACGTGATGACATCTTCCCCTCTTTGAGTCTTACGTGGCCGAAAGTCAGATGAGTAGTCTTCTCAAAAAGATCAGGTGAAATCTTTTTTAGAGCTGACAGCATCACCTGAAAATACTCTGCTTGTTCGTTTCCGGTCAAAATTATCGACTTATCGTAGTTCAAATCATCGTTTTTCATGACGGCAAGAGCTAGATCTTTGCCTTCGTAAGTCGCGTAATCCTCGCGCGTCAAAAATACCCGCGTGTGAAGTCCATCATTTTCTCCTCTATAGATCACAGCTCCTTCATCACGTTCAAATATACCATCATCTATATGATCGAGAACTATCTTTTTCCCCTCTTTTGCCGTCTCTGACTCGAAATAATATTTATCGTATTTAACACCTATTTTCTGGTAGATCTTCTCAAAAGATTCCAGACTTATCTCACGGGCATTCTCCCAAAGCTCTTTTATCTCATCACTTTCCTCATAAACCAACTTGTTTAACTTCTGGATTTCTTTTTTCGCCTCTTCACTGTTTTCGAATTCACTCGCGCCATACGAATAGGCGTCAGCAAGATTTTGCGCAGTCAAGTCTTTTACCTCTTTCTTTATAAGACCGTATAACGCTTTTGCTACATGCATTCCTACATCACCCTGATAATTCGCACGGATGACATTGTTTCCTTGAGATTCAAGGAGCCTGGAAAAAGACTCACCTATACAAAAATTCCTGAGATGCCCTATATGGATTTGTTTGAATGGGTTAGGGTCGCCGAATTCGACGACTGTTTTTACATCCTTTTCCTTGGCTACTCCGAAATCATCATCTATGTTTTTTAATACTTCTAACAGATATTTTTCCGAAAGATAGAAATTTATAAAACCTCCTCCTGCAACCTCGATTTTTTCAAGGTCTCCTTTCAAAAGCTCTGATTCGCTGACTTTTTGCTTTATTTCTTCGGCTAGGTCGCGCGGATTTATATTCAATTTCTTCGAAATCCTGAGCGCGATATTCGTAGTGTAGTCGCCAAATGACAGATCCTGAGTAAGCGAAAGTTCCGGATCGATAGATTCCTGAGTCAGCCCGAGAATTATTTTCCCAAGACTTGTATTTATTTTTTCTCTTATATCCATAGGGTTTTTTATATCTTAGTTGTAGTTTACTTCTTATGTGACTTGAACTCAAGAGAGGTAAAAAGAGTGGGGAGTTTTTTATGAGCTTGAGAAATGATCTCAAAGTCAACCGGCTACAACGGTGGCCTCCCCTGGCGAATTTTCTTTTGGTTGCGGGATTGATGGGCCCTAGTCCTTTTCGCGACTGATGCGGTGTCTGAAAGCAGCTAAGGCTTCCACAGCGTGACGTGTCGGCGGATCCGAAAAATGAGGTATGTGAGGCAGATGCCTCTTCCTCTTCGGCTTGAAGCCACGCGTCACGAAGACGACTATTTTGCGCATAAAACGCTTTCCTCCCTTTCAGGTGCTTGGACGGATCAGGACTATGCCTGGTCCGAATGTTCGTTCCGGATCTTCAAGAGATCATCAGATCCCACCATCACCACAGGATGCATCTTTGACCCGATTGGATCGTAGCGCGGACGCACCGATCTGAGGATCGTGGTGATTAGTCTTCTCAAGATATATTTTTCCTCCGAAATCTTGGTGTCTCTTTTCGTCAAGCGACGAAGGTCAGTGGCCTGTCTCCAGACCTGCTACCAGAGTTCCTCTGGAACTTTCCTCGTCAGGTAAGATCCTACCACGCGCATGCGCGAGCATGATCTCCATGGCGTCTTTGACCTCCGGTCTTTGCTTCTGTAAAAGAGCGTCTGCTTCCGCAGCGCGACCACCACGGTGAAGTGCCATCGCCATGAGGAGGACATTCTTTGCTTCCTGGCGAACACCCTCTTTTGCCTTTCGGCGGACGTTGAACATGAACCTCTCCATCCGGTTTTTTTGTTGTTCCAAAGCGCCAACAGCTACAGTACTGTTAACACTGCGGAACAACAAAATATTCTTTTTTTTCGCAACCAAAATTATTAAAGTTCTTCACTCCCCGTAAAAGCTTCTCTTACGCTTTGTGAGGCATCTATTATATTTCCAGCGGTGATAAAAATCAAACTATAAGATTATACTGAGGATTAATCTAATTTAAGCTCTCTTAAGAATTTTTTGAATTCTCCATTTAGGGCTGGGTGCTGAAGCGCGAATTCAACGACTGTTTTCATATATTCTAATTTGCTACCCGTGTCGTAATACTTTCCATTCTCTATCTCGACCCCATAGACAGGAACTCCCTGATCACGAAGTGCATTTATAGCATCAGTAAGCCAGATTTCTCCACCCTTTCCAGGCTGGATGCTTTTGAGCGCGCCAAATATCTCAGGTGGGAGAATATATGCTCCGTGAGTTGCTATATGGCTAGGGGCCTCTTCTGGGCTAGGCTTTTCTACGATGTTTTTTATCTTAAAAACATTTCCCTCTACCGGCTCTATATCTGCTATTCCATATCTCTTTAAATCCTCATCTTTATCTATCTTTACACCAGAAATAACTATTCCGCCATATTTTTCATAAACGGCAGTCATCTGCGCAAGACGTGCTGGTTTTGCATAAATGAACTCATCCCCCCAAAGAACAGCAAAAGGCTCCTTTCCTATAACTGGTTCCGCAGCAAGGACTGGCGTACCATTTCCATAAGGACCTTTTTGCCTTACATATATAAAGTTAGCCATTTCAGAAATCTTTTTGACCTCCTCAAGCATCTCTTCTTTTCCACCGTCTTTTAGATTTTTCACGAGGTCTTGATTCAATACGTCAAAATGATCCTCGATAGCGCGCTTCAAAGCCCCTGTCACAACCACTATATCTTCTATCCCAGCCTCAGCTGCCTCTTCGACGACGTATTGAATTACGGGTTTATCCACGACAGGAAGCATCTCTTTAGGCATAGCCTTTGTCTGAGGGAGAAAACGTGTACCAAATCCTGCGGCGGGAATTACTGCCTTTCTTATCTTCGACATAAGGAAATTGTAGATTGTGTCATGCATATTGTCAATTCCCACCGTTCCTATTTGCTCTTTGCGAAATAGCCTAAGCTATGGTAAAATTATCACTTATGTTGCGATTCCTCGTTGAAGTTAAAAATGAGTTATATAAAGTAACATGGCCCTCAAGGTCTGATACTATACGTTTGACTTCGATAGTGATAGGAATAAGCATCGGCGTAGGAATATATCTGGGAGCCCTAGATCTACTCTTCACAGAGATGCTAAAACTTTTAATCGGGTAATATGGACGATAATAATCTAAAACAAAACGAAGATATACAGGATACAGCAGAAAATACTGTAGAGGAAGCTGTTGCTCAAGAAGCAACTGATGAATCCGTGGATGATGTTGCAGTCCAAAACGGAGAAACATCCGAAGATTCTTCTGAAAAAACCCCATCAGAGACATCTGAAGATGCTGCTTCTGACGAAGAATCAGCTCCCGAACCAGAAGCTCAGACCGAAGACTCTGAAGAAAAACCTGTGAAAAAATCCGCAAAAGACCTAAAAGGCAAATGGTACATCGTACACACTTATTCCGGTCACGAAAATAAAGTCGGAAAAACCCTTATGCAAAGAGTCCAAAGCATGGGATATGAGGACAGGATTTATGACGCGATCGTACCAACTCGCGAGACAATCAGGATCCGCTCAGGTAAAAAAGAAAAGGTAAAAGAAAAGATCTTCCCGGGATACATTCTGGTAAATATGGATCTTACTGATGAAAGCTGGATTTTAGTCCGCACTACCCCGGGCGTTACATCATTTGTAGGAGCCGAGAACAAGCCTACGCCTATCCGGGATGACGAGGTCGCCGCAATCATCGAATTCGTCGATCGAAAAGAACCTGTCTACAAAGCTCAATTCTCCGTTGGTGAAGCAGTCAAGATCAATGACGGTCCTTTCTCAGATTTTCTGGGAACTGTCGAGTCTATTGATCAGGAAAAGGGTAAAATTAAGGTTCTTGTAAGCATCTTTGGAAGAGAAACACCTGTTGAGCTTGATTTTCTACAAGTCACAAAGATATAATCGGCACTCAAATAGAATATGGCAAAAAAAGTATTAACATACATAAAACTAGCTATCCGGGGCGGACAGGCAAATCCTGCACCACCAGTCGGAACAGCACTTGGTCCCCACGGACTTCCTATCATGGACTTTGTGAAAGCATTTAATGACAGGACATCTGATCAGATGGGAACCCTTCTTCCTGTAGTTATCTCTGTCTACGAAGACAGGACTTTTTCTTTCATCATTAAAAAACCGCCAGTCAGTGAGCTTATCAAAAAGGAGCTAAAGCTTGATAAAGGATCACAAAAACCAGGACGTGAATCTGCTGGAAAACTTACACTAGAACAGGCAAAAAGGATAGCAGAGATAAAAATGGACGATTTGAACAGCAAGAACGTAGATCAGGCAGCAAAAATCGTGATGGGTACTGCACGAAGCATGGGACTTCAAACAGAATAAAATTATGGGAAAAATCAGAGTAAAATCATTTGACGAATCAGAGAACCTGGAAGCTGAGGCGAAGAAAAAGGCTAAGCGGGAAGCTAAAAAAATGGCGAAAGAAGCAGAGAAAGCTCAAAAAAAGACTCCTGTTGAAACAAAAACACCTGTTGAAGAGGTTGAAACTGCTAAGGAAACCGTAGCTGCACCAGCTGAAAAAGCTCCACTCGAAACAACCCAAACAGAAGAATCTACCCCATCTGACAAAGATGCAAAGAAGACAAAGAAAGAGAAGTTCGCGAAGAAAAAAACGCTTTCTGCCAGAATCGCTGGTAACAGAAAACTGGTCTCAAAAAATCAGACATACCCGCTAGAGAAAGCTGTAGGCCTCTTAAGTCAATTTAAAACGAGCAAGTTCGATGAATCAGTTGAGCTCCATATAAACGTAAAAGAAAAGGGAATATCAGGAACCCTAAATCTCCCTCATGGAAGTGGAAAAACCCTACGCATCAAGATTGCAGATGACAATCTCCTTTCCGATGTCGAAAAAGGAAAAATTGATTTCGATGTTTTAGTTGCAACACCAGACATGATGCCAAAACTAGCAAAAATCGCAAGAATCCTAGGTCCCAGGGGTCTCATGCCTAATCCTAAAAACGGAACAGTTACCCCAAAGCCCGATGAAGCTGTAAAAAAGCTCTCTGGTGGAGAGATAAGATTCAAGACAGAAAGCAAAGCACCTGTGATCCACCTTATTATCGGCAAAGTATCCTTTGGTGAGGCAAAGATTATGGAAAATGCAAAAACCGCAATAACTGCAGTAGGTGCCAATAAAATAAAATCAGCGACTCTTACCTCTACGATGAGTCCTGGAATCAAGCTCCAGATTCAAAACTAACCTACTCTTTACCCTTTCTGTTACACTATTTCTATGAAACCTCTGGTTGCGATTTTTGCACACCCTGATGACGAGGCATTCGGACCAGCGGGAAAGATCGCTCTTGAGGCAAAAAAACGTGACGTCTACCTGATATGTGTCACTGATGGCGCGATGGGCATAAATAGTACCAAATCGGAAAAAGATTTGGTAGAGATAAGAAAAAGCGAACTCCGCGATTCTGCAAAGATTCTAGGTGTAAAAAAAGTCACTTTCCTCGGATATAAAGATGGTTCACTAAATAATAACCTATATCTTGAACTTGCTGGAAAAATCGAAGATGTTTTGCTTGAAATAAAACCTGATACACTTTTAACTTTCGAGCTGCATGGTCTCTCTGGACATCTGGATCATGTGGCGGTAAGTCTTATATCGACTTTCATATATAACAGACTCGATTTTATAAATGAACTCTTATATTACTGCATGGATGAACGTGAAAGTGCTCAATTCAAGAATAACTACTTCATATATTTTCCCGAAGGCTACTGCAAAGAGGATGTAAATCTAGCCGTTGATGTATCCAGCGTCTGGAACCAAAAGATTGATTCTATAAATGCACATAAATCCCAAAAGCATGATGCCGTAAAAATGCTTGAATTCATGAAAGGCCTTCCCAAAGAAGAATTCTTTCTGGTAAATAAGAAAAATAGATAGGCATTATTTGAAAACACGATCATGTTCTCTTATAATGCAAAATTATGGCAGAGCATGATTATCCCCGGCAACATAGTATAAAAGGGAACTTTCATAGACTAAGGACTCCTGGAATAGACGCTACAAATGAAATAAAAGAAATGGCGACGTATGGCGTTATGGAATGTTATTTCTCTGAGGAAACAGTTATGCTGCCGGCAACTGATGTCGACATAGAAGAGCGGAGAATCCAACAATTTGAGCGGTATTTGGAGCTTGATCAATCCCAATCATTGACCCCTGAGTGGGCTGAATTTGGAACGAAAAATGCTCTGGAAATTATTTACAGATATCTTATGAAATCTTAGGATGTTTTTTTGAGCGCCTCAATCCCCGGAAGTGTACCTTTTTCGATAAACTCGAGCATCGCACCACCACCAGTCGAGATATGTGTAATATTGTCTAGATATTCTTTTTTAGAGATCGCAGCTATAGTATCTCCACCACCGACGATAGATACCACATGATCATTTTGCGCTATTGAATAGTACAAAAAGTCCGTGCCGCGCTTGAACTGCGCATTCTCAATATATCCAACCGGCCCATTCCATACGATAGTCTGCGCACCACCTATGAGCTTTGCGTATTGTGCCATAGTCTCAGGCCCCACATCCAAGATCACGTCGCTTGCTCTCACATTCTCTACCTTACGGATTTCTCCTCCATTTTTATCGTTTTTCTTATCACCTACAGCGACGTCTTCCGGAAGAATTATTTGCGTTCCGTGTTTTTTAGCCTCATCTATGATTTGGCGTACCTCTTTCTCGAGATTTTTTTCATGCAAACTTTTTCCTACAGGAAGTCCTTTTGCCGCCAGGAAAGTGTTTGCGATGCCTCCTCCGAGGATTAGGACATCCGCAATTTTCGTTAATTTATGCAAAAGCTCGAATTTCGTCGAAACTTTAGAGCCCCCGATAATCGCGATCAGTGGATGCTTCGTATCTTCCAGCAAGTCTTCGATAACTTCTATCTCTTTTTCCAAAAGTAAACCCCCATACGAGGGCAAACGCGCTGCGACACCGACTATCGATGAGCTTGCTCTGTGGTCAACTCCAAATGCGTCGTTCACGTATACATCAGCGATCTCCGATAGCTGTGCTGAGAATTCGGGATCATTTTTTTCCTCTCCAGGATAAAAACGTATATTCTCTAAAAATAAAATCTCTCCTGTTTTTTGAGCAGCAAGAAGTTTTTTACCTTTCTCGTCCAAAAAATCATCAACGAGAGTTATTTTTGTGTGGGGAAGATACTGCCTAAGCCTTTTGACGACAACAGCAAGAGAGTATTTCTTGTCTCTTTTTTTCGGTCTATCCAGATGCGCAACAAGTATCAATTTGTTGTGTTTATAAAGCTTTTCTATAGTCGGAATGCCCTGCCTGATGCGCTCGTCGTCGGCGATATTAAATTTTTCTGTTAGTGTTACATTGAAATCAACGCGCAGTAGCACTTTTTTATTTTTTATTTCTTTTTTATCGATAAATTGAATCTTATCCATTATTTAAATGCCTCCAGGTATCGCTCTACCTCTTTTTTACTGCCAAGTGCGATCGGATAAGTCTCAGCTATACTCTCAGGTTTTTTTCGCAAAGGACTCTTTCCGTCAGAACTTGCTGCTTTACCACCGGCTTGCTCTATTATATACGACATCGGATTTACTTCATAAATTAACCTCAATTTCCCTTTCGGAGCTTTTTTGTTCTGTGGATAAAGAAATATTCCTCCGGAGATCAGTATCCTATGCACATCTGCAACCATACATGCGATATATCTAGTCCTGTACTCATCTTTTTTCAGGTTTTTGAGGTAATTTCTATGTCCTTCATCAAATAAATCCAACAGACCCTCATTTATGGAATATATCTTTCCGTCTTCGGGGATTGTCATATTTGGATGAGAAAGTAAAAAACTCCCGATAGAAGGGTCTAGGGTAAATCCATTTACACCACTTCCTACTGTATAGACGAACATAATAGAAGATCCATAAAGAGCATATCCTGCAGCTATCTGCTCCTGGCCTTTTACCAACAGTTCTTTTTCGCTATGCGTACCTTTCGCCCGTACAGAGAGAGGCGGGGCTTTATATATCGAGAAGATAGTTCCCATCGATACATTCGTCGAAATATTTCCTGAGCCATCCAGTGGATCGAATACGACGACGTAGTCTCCCCTCATGTTGTGGGAAAATACCATCTTTTCAAGCTCTTCTGATCCGACAGCATAAACGAGACCCGAGTCTAGAAGGTTATCAATAAGAAGCTTATTTGAAAATTCATCGAGCTTTTGGACCTCCTCGCCATAAGTATTTATTCCACCGGCTGCACCAAGTATATCAACTAGTCCAGTTTTTCTTATATGGGAACCGATTATCTTTACGCTGTTTTCGATAATCGTCAAAAGTAGTGTAAATGAACCTGTTGCGTCTTCTACTTTTCTTTCTTCATTGAGAATAAATTCTGTGAGGGTCGTCACTTTATGGTACATATTATGCGATATACTTACGGACCGTGTGTGCTGTACCTGCTATATTAAAAGTTTCGAAAAGAAATCTCAACTTGACCCCTAATGCTTGCCGGACCTTCTTTCTATCATCTTCAGGAAGCTCCCAACATTCTTTCTTGAAAGGCCCGACTGATTTTTTACGCATTTTATAGACAAATTGCGTATCGTTCCATTTTTCTTCCCGCTCATCCGTACAATTCTCCATGGTCCATTTATGCATTTTTTCACGTAGCTCTTCTGGAACATTATCCATCATGATGTTCATAAGCTCTGTCGCAAGATGCACCTCGACGGTATCATTTTTGACGAATTCTGAGAACATTCTCTCAGGAAGTGTCGACGCACCATGCTGAACAGGACCTGCGATCTTATATTTACTTCTTGCTGACTCGCTGATACTCTTGAGCACATTAAAATCTATCGGCACCTCAATGACTTTTCCGTTCTCATCTGGGATGCCGCCATGAGATGTCCCTGTCTGGACGCTTACCTTCGTAAGGCCCTTTGTGTCCTTGCCAATAATAGAAAGGTATCCCTCCATAAATGCCTCAAATTCTTCAACTGAGCTATTCTTTCCCCCGATATGCCCGATCTCTCCACCTATCGCAACTGTTACTCCAGGAGGTTGAAGACCGCGGATATACTTTGTGATTTCGGCGGTCATTTCATAATTGTCTCTTTGTTGCTCTGATAGTTCTTCTTTCTCCAGATCGACCAGAGTCGACGCATCGATATCTATGTTATAGAACTGTGCCATAAGCGCATCTTTTATAAGAAGCTCCAGATTATCTATCTCCTCCTGCGGCCTAGTCCTAAATAGCTCTTCCTTGAATTGAAAATGATCTCCCTGGATAAATACTGGCCCCTGATAACCCGACTTTATCGCTCCAGCCAGAACAGATGCTGAAAATTCTCCAGGATTTTGCGCACAGTATTTCATCTCAGACCTTGCGATTTCGAATACAAAGGCTGCGGCCTCTATTTTTTGTGCTTGCTCAAAAATGCTACGGGAGAAATCGTAATTCATCATGCGGATATTCATCGCAGGAACACTAAATCCACTGACTTCACCATCTCCTATGGCCTTATATAAATTATAAATAGACGCTGATCTCACACCTCTTGCTTCCCCGATCTTTCTTATCAAAAGCCGTACCTCATGACAAAGTGATGTATTATCAGACAGAGCTGATGTAAATACGAGCCTATCTATTCCCTCTGAGAGCAATTTATTTTCATCGGTAATGGTTACCGAATTATCATCGTTTCTATCTAGGAATGTGGATGTATATGAAGAAAGTTCCTGGCTGTCTAATAATAGCATTATAAAAACGATAATGTATTTGGGGTTGTTTTGTCAATTCTTATTTTCAAGTTTTTTCTGATATCATAGACTAAACATGAAGAATAATAGATTTGGAGGCGCCATCTGGACTGACCATGCTAACGCCCGCATGAAGGAAAGGGGTATTTCCAAGGATTATGCTACGAAAGCATTAAAAAATCCAGACTCCTCAGAGCCAAACGACGGGAATAGCGTCCGTCTGACAAAATATATCGAAGACAAGAAAATAACCCTGGTCACAAAGACTAATGAGAAAAATGAGACCCTCGTTATTTCTATATGGATGGATCCCCCCATGGTAGGAACGAACGACTACAAGAAAAAACAAAGATATAACGAATACAAAAGGGGTGGAATAGGAAAAAAGATCTGGCTTACGATCCTCAAACAGCTAGGAATCTAGTAATTTACGAAGTTTACGACGTTAGCATCTTTCCTGAGATTTTCGATCCATGTCGAGTACTCGGTCTGAAGCTTTTGCTGTTTTAATTGCTCGCGAAGACTTGCTGCTGCCGCCTCCTGGTCTTCTGCATTCTCCAGCAGATCAGGATTATTCTCTACGAATTGGTTGAATTCTTCATCAGTCACTTCTACGTTATCGCTTAGCATTTTCTCTGCAACGATCTGGATTTTCAACTCTTCGGAAAAATCCTCCTCTGAAAGCCCTTGTGAAGACAGGATTTGCTTGAAATTTTCTTCATCTCCACCACTCACCTGATCCACTATTTCTTTTCTCTTTGCATCGATATCTTCCTGAGTTGGACTCAGATTCTGTTTTTCTGCTTCTTGAAGGATGAGCTTTTTATCGATCATTCTATTTAGAGCTTCTGCACCGTGTTGCTTCTCAAGATCACCGATTACCGCAATTCTTGAGATCGGCTCACCGTTTACAAGTGCTGCTATGAAAAGTCCACGGTTCACAAAGATTATGATTCCTAACAAAATTAGTCCGATAACGACCAGAAGAATAGTTTTGTTTCTTTTTGAAAGGACATCCATTTTGAATGGATTCATCTGCAATTTATCAACGCTGGATGACGTCTCTAAAGAAGATTTTTTTGGAGCCGTTTTTTTTGGTGCTGCTTTTCCGGTCGCAGTTTTTCTAACAGGTTTTTTATTTTCAGCCATGGCAACAAGTATAGATAATCTTTTTTAAAAAAACAATAGCATATCTAGCTATATATCCATCTACAATAAGCTACTGACAGCTTTCTTCTACTGTATTTCCCATAAAAGAGATATCTTTGTCTGTCTTTTCGATGGCGATTATCTGATACGGATTCGTCAACGCCTCGGTCACAAAACAATTTTCTCCTGGTATGCTTTCATTTAGCAGGAATTCGATTTTTCCATCTTGAAGCTCCACTTGCTTAAGACTTACAGAATACCCTCCGGATGGTTTTTGACCCATTACCACGGCGATTACAGTTTTTTCATCAAAGTCGACCTCTGGACTTATTTCTGTTGCTCCAAATAACTCATTCCATTGCTCCTGTGAATTTATTATGTAATTGCCTCTTGGAAAATCCAAAGCTATATCATTTGTCCCTTTTTTTATCTGCAAGATCTGAGGAGAACTATAATCGATACTCTCGACAAAAGTCTTACCGTCCATAGCACACTGTCGAGGGTAACTTTCCATTACAGGATTTCCCGCCTCAACGCATTGCTCAAAGCTGGTTACCGAATTCCTTTGTATATTGTTGAAACCTAGATATAGAAAAAATATCCCAACCAAAAGAATTCCCGCTGCGGCACCAAATCCAACAGGTCTTTTCTTGGAATGTCTTACTGTATTCTTCTTGGGAGTTTTTACACTTTTTTTCCTGGGCATAGATAAAGTGTACCACAAATTATCTTTCTTCTTCTACGGTCAAATCGAGGTAAATCTTGCGCTCGGTTGCGATCTCGAGCTCCCGCCTGCTCATAGCCCCAATCTCTTTAATTTTTGAGCCATTGCTACCTATTATCATCTTTTTATATCTGGCAGGCCCTAGTATCCGTGCTTTTATATAAGTTAGATTCTTTCCTTTTCTATTTGAGATTTCATCTACCACTACACGTATAACATATGGAAGTTCACGTCGGAGTCTCAAAAATGCCTTCTCACGTATCAGCTCTTCGACAAAAAGCCTGGAGCTCATATTCAGCGATTTGCTAGGAAATTCGTTCACGTCAAACATCGGGTCGCCTTCGGGCAGTTTCGCAAATATCCAGTCTAAGATCTGATTTACATTATCTCCTTTTAGGGCTGACACATATACTATGTCTTCGAATTCGTCCTCGAGGAATTTATATTGTTCCATGAAGCTTTTGCCTCTCTTGTCTAGTTTATTAAAGACCAAAAGCTTTGGAATACTTATTTTGCGCAAAGTCCCCAAAACCCTATTTTCCTCAAGGCCACGCTCGCGTGTCGGATCAATCACATAAACTATAGCATCCACATCAGCTGTCAGTGCTTGCTCGGCTGTAAGATTTATCTCCTTAAGTTTTGGATCCTTTGTCTTTGCAAAAATTCCTGGAGTATCCAGAAAAAGGATCTGGCCTCTTTTTTCCTCAAATGCGGCCTGTATCGAAAATTGCGTAGTCTGAGGTTTGGGTGACGTGATAGCAACTTTTTGACCCACGATTCTATTTACAAGTGTAGATTTGCCTGCATTTGGTCGTCCGATTAGAGCTACTGTTCCTGATTTCATAGTTATATTATATTTCTTTTGGTGATATAGATACCACAAGGCGTGCTAGCCTGGAGAGTCTTTCTTGATTTATTTGCCCGTTTTCCATAAGAGCATCAAGCTTTTCCTTCATATACTCGGGACCCCCTGCAACCATCGCACCAGTTGCAAAAATCCTATATTCCTGTTCTGTTGCACTATCTACAATATCCGAAGTATATAATCCAAACCTTAAATAGGAGACTCCATTTTCATCATCAGGCCACAAAGAAACCGGCCTCGTCTTATCTACGGCAACTCTTTTTCCGTCCTCAAGCATTATAAAATGGGATTCTTTATTTGATATCGCTATCGCGTTCCCTGGACATACGTAGATCTTAGGAAGCTCATCAGCAAGTGCATTTGCCGCACTGGTCCTGTCCCTTCCCCTATAAAAGTCTAATTTGCTGTCGATAAATTCTCTCGCGTCTGTTGCTAGCTCTGGAAAAAATTCGACATGATAGTGAGACAAGACCTCAGCCCCGTCTTCTTCTTTTTTCATCCATTTCCTTATGGCATGTCCACCAGAAGGGAATCTTCTAGGATCAAGTACGTTGCTACCTTCCAACTTAAAACTACGGATAAATACGTTTCTGTCGTCTGCAAAATGCATATCGAGTTTTGCCATGGGTCCCTCGATATCCTGCACCAAAGGAAATTCTGATTCCACCAACGAATCGCTGTCTATCGGATAATTTATACAATTTATCGATTCTTTATTCATAAATGTGAATTATACCAAATATTTGAGGACAAAGATAGTATTATAGGATGATTACTTTGACGAAACTGGAGCTGGTCTTCCGCCAAATCGACGCTCTCGGCGACTAAAATCGATTATCGCCTCGACTATATCTTTCGAACCTGAGTTGGGAAGTAGTTTTTCTACAAAATACAGCTCTGCATTTGTCGCTAGCCATCCTAAATCAGAAGTCCTTTTCTCACCGGATGTCCTGATGACCAGATCTGCTGTAGGTACGACTCCGCCACCATCGCGGTATCTTGCAAGAGTCTGCGGCGTAACATTTTTTACCTTATCCGCGATCATTTTCTTATAAATTCTTACCTCCTGATCCGCTCCAGCATAATCTACTGCCAAAGAAAATATAGTGCCGGTATTTTCTTTGGTCTTTTCCTCAGCCTCCGTTAGGCTCTTTCTCAGATACTCTGGCATCCTATCCTTACGGCCCAGGTGAATTATCCTACCGTTTTTCTCCATAGCATCAGGAACCATCTCCTTTAGCGTATTGTCTATTACTTTCATTATCCCGTCTGTCTCTTCTTTCGTCCTGGACCAGTTGTCTCCGGAAAAGCCCCAAATAGTAATGTGTTTTATAGGAAGTTGCCAAAGGTCGTTGTAGATGCGTTTTATGACCTCAGCTCCTGCTCTATGGCCTTCGGTTATCTTTTTATGCGCAAGCTTCGCCCATCGCCCGTTGCCATCAGGAATCAGGAGTACATGGTTTGGAAATTTTTCTGTAGGGACTTTTTTGAGCTCCGGAAATTTCTCCCAAACGGTTTTTTTAGAATTGCTGCTGAACATAAAAAGTTACGACAAGCTATATTTTACTAGATGTGAAAATAAACTACAAATAAAGCTATACAAACCGCCTGATAAATTGCGTTCTGTGATGCGCAGTTGGCCCTATTTTACCCAAGATATTCCTATGCATAAGCGTCCCATACCCTTTATGTGTCGCAAATCCATACTCTGGGAAAAGCTGCGAAAGATTCTCCATCACGTGGTCACGCTCGACCTTCGCAAGTATCGATGCCGCCGCAATACTTATGCTTTTTCTATCTCCATGAACTATAGCAGTTTGTGAAACAACCTTTGGGATTTTAAATGCATCGATAAGCCCATGGATATTCCCGAACTTCTCGAGGCCCTTTTTGTAGACATTTTCCATACCCAAAAAAGTCGCCTTTCCAATCCCGACTTCGTTGATTATCTCGTGAGAAATCAGCTCCACATGAGAAAAAATAGCGTGTTTTTTTATCTCATGGTAAAGTACTTCGCGCTTTTTAGCAGATAATAATTTCGAGTCGTTAATACCTAATTTAAGTAATTTATCAATAAGTGCAGTATCAAAGATTACTCCTCCGACAGAAAGAGGTCCTGCAAATGCTCCGCGACCTGCCTCGTCGATACCCAGGACACTCAATCCCTTTTCCCAAAGAGGAATTTCATAACTAAAATCAGGGAGTGATTTCATGAGTCCAGTATATAAGTTAAAAGGCCAAAGTTCAAAAAGCTTGATACTAAAGACCTATTTTGCTAGAATTGCACTCAACTATGAGCGCAGAACACTTTTTCCAACACGATCCAATGGATACTATGACCGAACTTGCGGCACAAGCAGCGGAGAATCCAACCAACACATCGCCTATGGTTTTTTTGGCGGAAAATCTCATAGACACAACCCGCATAGGCATGAAGGAGGTTTCGAGAAAATACGAGGACGATACTATGATGCTGCTGGATAGGGAAACTGGCACTCACATCCGGGATGAGGCCGTGATGGATTACTCTTCTTCAATATTTGGAAACTTAATCATAGAACTTGAGGACACACGCATGACAGGAGAGTTTGATCTAGAGTCATTCATCGCAAGATCTAACGCAAGCCTAACCGGAACCGCTATCCCGGATTTGCCGCAACGCGATGAGTCGATCGAAAGATATTATCTACAATCTGCAGAAGAACGGGAGGAATTTAATGCAAGATATGAACAGGACAGGACCTATGCAGACTTTTTTCAGAGCCCACGCACGAGCCTTCCCGAAAACTTACTTCAATATCTAGATTCGGACAATCACCTACGGGACGTTGTGAGCCGTACTTTTCCGACCATCAGCGAATACTGGAAAGTAAAAGCAGACGAATTCCTAAGAACCTATCAGGAATTCTCCATAAAGGAAGTAGAAAAACCAACCAAAGCACTTACCCTCAGGGAAGAAAAGGCAGAGCTGGAATCCATGTCTACAGGAAAAAAGTCGGATATTGACAAGATGGTAGCACTGCAAAAGCAAGGCTTTTCCTTGGAGGATATAAAAAGATTCATAAAACTAAGTGAAATAAGAGAATACGAAGACGAACCTAGATCCTAATCAATTTTTTCGAAAGTCTATAGATTCCGGTTCTTCTCCCTAAATAATAGACTCCCAGTATTACGCCTATCGAAATGAGCGTAAAAAATGGCGACAGGTATATATCCCGTATATCATCTACAACTCTCATCGAGATGAAGATTGCAAGAATTTTATTTGCATAAAAAAGCACGACAGGGTGAAAAATAAATAAAGCAAGTGTGTATTTTCCGATATATTCAAGCACTCTATTCGTATTTATTATCCGGCCCAGTATGAGGGTGGCAACAATTCCTGAAATAGCTGCTATATAAAAGTAAAAATAATTCCCGTAGTGCAAAAGCCTGAGGTCTATCTGCTGCCCGTAATTTTGGTAATTTACGACCGCAAATATTCCTGAGATCAAAGAGGCAGCAGCAAATAGAATGATCTTGTTCCTGAGTACAAAATCATTTAACTTCGGATGAGGATTTGTGACTAAAAGCGACCCTGCTCCAAAAAATACGACTGCCGTCAACGCCGTCTCTACCCCGAATGGTAGCCTTATGTCGGGAGAAATAACTGAAATCAAATAACCTATGAGTGAAAAAATAAAAAGGGTAATTGCGATAATCTTTTCGCTTTTGAGCTTTGAGATAAATGAGAACAAAACTTTTGTGACAAATAATACCGGCAAGAACCAAAGAACGATATTAAAAAAAAGCCTATTACTGTTGCCATAAATTATCCCAGTCATGTGATTTAAAAATGCACTAAAATCGAAACTTAAAAAAGCATTGTTCTGAAAGAGCCAGATAAGATATGTAAATAATGCAAAGCCAACATAAGGAACCAAAATCCCCTTGGCTGATTTTTTTATGACAAGTCCTAAATTGTCGTTTCTAATATAGTTGAAAACCAAACCCGAAATGAAGAAGAAAAGCGGCATGTGGAATGCATAGATCAGATGTCTATAGCTTTCCGATGAAAGCGAGTGCCCGTGAATGACCAGAATAATACCGATTCCGCGGGCTACGTCGATCCATGAAATTCTTTTTGGCTGCATACTACTTCCGTATTTTACCTGATTTCAAAGGGACCATCAGTATCTTATCCACCCTGTTACCATCCATATCCATAACCTCAAATCTATAGTTTGATGATTCGAATTTATCACCAGTAACGGGAATTCGCCCGATTTTTGATGTCACGAATCCACCTACAGTATGGAATGTACCATTTTTGTCTCCTGATAGTTTTCTTATATGAAAATATTCCTTCAAGTCGTCCGTTGACACCAAGCCGTCAACCAGATATGTGCCATCATCACGCCTTACTATTTCACTTTCCTCGATTTCATTCACATTCGGAATGTCGCCTACTATATCCTCCAGAATATCCGTCAAAGATAAAAGACCTTGGGTATTTCCATACTCATCAGAGATCAAAGCCAAATGTATTCCGGATTTTTTGAACATATCCAAAACCCTCAAACAATCCATACTCTCGGGAATAAATAAAGGCTTGTGCAACGATTTTTTTATATTGATCTTCTTAGCAGCAAGAAAATCGACAAGCACATCCTCTGCCCTAACGACTCCTATAACCTTGTCTAAGGTCTTGTCACAAATCGGAAAGTGAGAATGAGGCTTTCTTGTTATCTTATGCCTGATGGTCTTAAAAGGACTATTGATATCGAGCCAGATAATCTCTTTCCTGGGAGTCATCAAAACACTCACCTTCTTATCTGAAAGACGAAGCGTCCTCTCCACTATATCCTGTTCCTCTTTCTTGAATACTCCAGCCTGCGTTCCCTCCCTAAGAAGTATCCTAACCTCCTCATCGGTAATCACAGGATTTGATGCTTCTCTTATTCCTATCGCCCGGAGGACCATATCCGCTGAAAAACTAAGAACAGAGACTATCGGGCTTGTTATAGCGGCAAGCTTGTTCATAGGACCGGCAACATATCCCGCAATCAACTCTGGGCTGGACAATGCAAATCTTTTTGGGACCAGTTCTCCTATAACTAACGACAGATATGTTATGACTGATACGACGATCACAAATGCCAGCGCGTCACTATATGAAGCAATCAAGGGAATATTTTTTAACATATCTGAAAGCGGACCTGCAATCGCTGCGCCTCCAAAAGCTCCTGCAAATACTCCAACTAACGTTATACCTATTTGCACGGTAGACAGAAATCTACTTGGGGAGTTGGCTATCTCGAGTGCTTGCGCAGCCTTATTGTCACCTTCCAGAGCCCGATGAGTAAGTTTTGATTTGCGTGCAGAAACAACCGCGATTTCCGCCATGGCAAAAATTCCATTGAGGATAATTAGAAAAAGAATTATAAGTATTTCCACTATGAATAAATGATTATATCAAATACGCAAAAAAGCGTGTCCGCCGCAATTTTTACTTGACAAAAAAATGCGTTAGTACTATTGTATATGTCACTATGGCAGGTTATAAAAAAATCGTTCTACTTCTTCTTTTGATATTACCTTTTATACCTAAAGGTCAGGCCTATGCCTCCACTTCTGTCCATGTCGAGTCTACCGGCGACTCGCACGCACAGGTAAAAATCCAGAACTCATTTGAAACGACTTCGACAAGCAATACTGATGTCCATACAAAAATAAGGATCGAGTCAAATGGAGAGGTAAAGACGTATGAATCCGACAAAGCCGAGGATATAAATATACAGTCAACTGACGGAAATTCAAAAGTAGAAATCAAAAATGGGGAAACGGCCCCTGATACAAAAGACGAGAAGCTAGATGATCAAAAGAAAGAAACAGAAAAAGAGATAGAACAAACAAAAGAAAAACCCCAAAAAGCTACAGAAGACTCAGATAAAAATTTTATAGAAATAGTGGTAGATTTTTTCAAAGGTATCTTCGGATTCGGGGAATAAAAAATGGTTCACCTATAAATCGCTTGGCTCCCCTTCGATAAGAAATTTCTCTCTACGCTCCTGCTCTTGGGAGTACATGAGAAGAGTAGACAGATGAATTCTATTGCGAACGTCCGTTTTTATGAATATGTTTCTTAGCTGCGTTTCAACCGTCTTTTTAGCTGACCCCCGTTTTTCTGCTATTTCTGAGTTTGAAAGACCGTATTTTACCTCATTTGCCACATCCAGCTCTGACGGTGTTAGCTTTCTTAGCGCACTCACCTGGTCTGGATCAGGACAATATCCTAGATAGTCAAATACTATTGCGTCATTTATAAGCGCAAATAACTCTATGTTGTTCTTTTCATCCGGCCTCTTAGCACTCGACGCAAGCCCAATATTTAGGATGTTTTTTACATGAGCCTCAGCTGTTTTCTCGCTTATAGCGAGCTCCATTCCGATATCACCATTTTCATAACCCACTGCCTTCAGAGAGAAAACTTCTCTTTGACGTGGAGTCAACATATCCCACGGAGACATTCCGTCAGTTTTTACTGGATTAGGCTCAACATCTTTCATGTTAGGGATTTTACAATGATCTATAGAATCGGTCAATAAATGCGCATTGCATGAAGATTTACGCTAGGTAAGCGGATTGGGGGGGGTTAGGTGTTTACTTTCTTAAATTGAGAGACTTGTAAAGCAACGCTTATTGCGAAAAAAGTAACATAAATTCCTACTTGCTCAAATGCCACCTCTATAAGCGCGAGGACTACTAGTGTATTGTTTACTAAAAGGAATTGTATTTCTTTATTTTTCATTTGCATAGCATGGATACGTTAGCAGGAGAATGTTTTGTGAATGAGAAAGTTAGGTAAAAAGTATGTAAAGGTATTCACAAATCTTGCAGGGCCGGAAGGAATCGAACCTTCTTCAAGGGTTTTGGAGACCCCTATTCTACCGGTAAACTACGGCCCTATGGAGCTCAATTATAAGCTAAAGACAAAGCCAATTCAATTTTGATATTATAAAGTCTATGCTAAAATCCTTCGAGAAGTTCATTAAAAAACAGCTGACGATATCCTCACATTGGAAAATCCTCTTAACTTTTGGATTTTTACTATTTATTCTTTTCGTAGGCTTTACCTATCTGGTGAACAAAGATAAGCTTTTACCCTTCGATTTCGATACTACGGTAAAGCTTCAAGACAGAATTCCTTTGCGGTTCGACAGCTTTTTCTCAGCGCTATCAGTCCTGGGACGGTTCGAATACACGATGGGACTTTTTGCCATAATCCTTATATGGCGAAGGCGGATTTTAGGCGTAATCCCTTTTGCGCTATTTGGATTTGCTCACGTAATAGAGATCATCTTCAAAAGTATGATCGAGCACGCTGGCCCTCCCCAGATGTTCCTGCGCTCACAATATGGTGACTTTCCAGGACTTCACGTGTTCACGCAAGGATCATATCCCTCCGGACATTCACTAAGAGCTGTATTCGTATCGATAATAATCACTTATTTTCTAATAAAGATGAGAGCTCTTCCCAAGCCCGTAAAACTCTTTATATTTGCAGTCTTATTTATCCTCTTGTTTACAATACTTGTATCAAGGGTTAGTCTAGGAGAACACTGGACAACAGACGTTATAGGAGGAAGTCTTTTAGGAGCGTCTTTTGCGTTTCTCGCACTTATATTCCTATAGTGGAACGCTAAATTATTTGTCCACCTGCAGTTCCACTTCCTCAGAAGGTTTTAGCTCGATACTGGCTTTGCTTCCATCAAATCCAAATGTACTATCCAGATTTCTTCTTATCTTTTCGGCAACCGCAGTCCTAAATTTGGCTCTAACCCACCCCGGGCTCATGACTCTTTTTTCTTCTCCTTCAAATAGACGGTCTAGGCCCGCGGACTCCAGAACCGCTTCGCCTAATATGCCTCTTCCAGGAAAACCTAACCTATTTACTGCACTCCTTAATACTTCTCCAGGAGCAGAATTAAGCCAACCGATTTTCGTATAACCCATCTCCATAAGAAATCTTCCGACGAGCTCACGGTCATTATTTAGGGCTGCAGCGGATACACGCACTACATCATTTCTTAGCTTGGCCATATCTCCCTGGATAAGCGGCAACCAATCAAAGGTTTTCGCTTGAAGCTCTCTGACAGGCTCACCAAGCTGATTTCCTGGCAATTGAAAATAGGCAATTGCCTCAGCCATATTTCGGATCAGCTCAGGATTTTGTTCTATCTGCATTGCAAGCATCCGTGAGTACCATGTCGTATGGAGCGCTTCACGGGCCTCAACCAATTTCACTATCTGGGATGCTTCGGGGCTATTTTCTTTCAGTACACCTCTCATTTTCGTGTACCAGTTGCGGGTCATAAACTCCTGGATCATTCCATAGCTGGCAAGATGCGCAGGCGTATCTCCGGACTCGTGAAGATAATCGACGTTTTGTATTTGGCGGACCTGTGCGTCTATATCATCCTCCGACCTGCCCATCTGCATCAATATCGCCTTAAAGGGTAGATGATGCTGCCTCTCATCAGGCTCCCAAACCTTCCTCGTAAACCCGCTGAGCCAAGGCTGACCATATTTCTCTCCTGCTTTATCGAACTCATCCGCATACAACGTAGTGGCGCATTCCGTATATAAAGAAAGCGTAACTATACCTTCCAAATCTTCTGCAGTAAGACCTTCTGGAAGAACTAAATTGTCTGGGTCGATATGTATTCTTTCGGAAAGACTTTGTAGCTGCTCCGGTTTTATGAATTTTGGTGGTTCATTTCTGACCAAATCGTCAACGAAAGATTCGAGTCCGCTGTTGTCAGGCAACTCGTATCGATCTGTAGTAGGAGATCCGTGATTATTGTCACCCTGATAAAGTAAAGAGGCTTCTCGTTCTGGAACCATATAGCATTCTAACAAAGCTCAGGAGTTAAAACCAATTTTGCGGGTTATAGCAAGAGGAAATTATTTAAGTTTTTCGACTTCTTTGTGCTCGGTCTTTTTCTTGCAAGTTGGACAATATTTGACCATAGCAAGTTTTTCAGGAGTATTTATCTTATTTCTGCTCGTGATATAGTTGCGTCTTTTACAGACCTTGCAGTCGAGTCCTACTTTTATTCTTGTGCCTTTTTTTGCCATGAGGGTAATTATAAAGTAAAAGTTTGTATTTAGCAATACATTTTGAATGTAAATGCAGACAATTATCTCCTGATTTTTCCTACTACCTTTCGGACATAAGATTTTGGTTTCTCTCCATTTACATACTGCCTAGAACGCTCTAACGTAGAATTACCCTTCTTACCATCCATCAACGGTCGCAATAGGGCAAACTGACCGTCAGTTACATTCATCTCATGCACATCTTCATCGAAGGCTTTTTTTACTTCCTCTTTTAGGTCTCCCATCGGGGAATACCAATTTCCAGCTACGAAAAGACCTTTGCTCGTACCGAATGTCTGGAGGGCCAACGCTGTCTTGTACCCTTTAGCTTTGAGCAACATCTTTCCTCCATTTATGGAAATTATCCTTTCCGAGGATATCGCTCTTTTCATATAGTCTTCTGCCCTAAAGCAGAGATCCCAGCTGGGATGATAGGTCATTATGGATAAATTTGAATCGTCCTGTATTACATCCATTTTCTCCTTTACGTCATCCTCCAGAGACTCGAATGGGAGAGATGCTCCAGCAACTGCGGCTTGATAACGCCTCCACTCAGGAAAGTCAGAAAATTTACGAAGCAAATCATTTGCCGCCTGGGGGTGGCTTAGCACATCCGCCACGTCACGAGGATAGATGGACCACAAATGACAATTTACGATATAGGAATCCATATCGTACGATCCACGAATTATTCCTTCAACTCTATCAAGCAATACCTCATTTCGAGCTGTTTCTTCAGGATGTATCCCAAAACGCCTCTCTAACATCGTGCAATTATATCATCACACCCAAGGGTTCAAATAGCTAAATGAGATAAGCCGCGCCAATGCGGGAGCTGTCTTTTATCTTATAAAATGTCAACCTCTTTGAGGTAAGAGTTTCATATGTATCCAAAAGGTTTTCCCTGTATTGATCAAATAGTAGTCCTCCCTGCAAGACCACATCCATCTCGTGGTCTTTAAACAAACTCACTCCAGCCAAAACTGCCGCAACCATATCCGACGATTTTTTGAATATATCTCTAGCAGCCTCCGAAGCCTCTTTATCAAAAGTTCCTTCGTAAGCAACCGCATAAAGCTCTTGCGTAGATGCGACAGGACGGAAATTTAGTTCTTCTCTTTCTATCAAAAAGTTAAAGTGCTGATACAGATATGCTCCAGATACTTCTTTTTCAAATAAGTGCTCACCGCGGTTGACCGAATTCTCATCTATATATTTTCCCGCTTCACTTTGCGCAAATTTATCAAACTCCGCTGCCTCTACATTTACTATAGAATTATCGAAAAAAATCCCAATGTTAAATCCCGTGCCCAGTATCAATCCGACGATATCCTCAGGTGAAGCGACAGAAGTTCCCGACATGAGCAGGCATAAGCTATCATTTGCAACGCTGAATTTGACGCTTCTATTTTTATTCTCCAAGGCAAATTTTTCTATACTTTCCCCTATTTTTTTACCTATCAACTCAGGGAATTCGTGGTCTTTAGATGTTGTTATAAGCTCACCGTCGAGCCTGTTATCGCGAAGAACCGGACTCATAGGAAACGCGAAGTTAAAACATACGACATCTCTTTCTATCCTGTCTACTATGTATGACAAAATCTCCCTACTGCTTTTGAAAAGATCAAAGCTTTCCTTTTTTATATCCGCCAAATCTATCTTGCTGTCGCTGCGCCTGACGATGGCTGATGAGAAATTCGTGCCGCCCATGACCATGACCTGATACTCACCGATTGGATCTAATTCTTTTTCTGGTAGTTTGTTTTTTAGAAAGGGGAGGGATGATAGATTTGACTGCGAAGCTTTTTCGAGCTCTGATCTGAAGTTATCTCTTAAAGTCTTTAAATCTTGCACTAACTATTTTTAACAGAAAAACATATCCTATACCAACTTTTGTACTAAAACCCCATACTTGTTATCGTTGTCCCGAACCCATGAGAAAATTTACTATGAACGTAAAAAAAGAGGAAAGCGAACTGCGGCTCTTTTAGTGAGGATTAAATTTTCGAATGGAATGAGAGGATACAGATAACGATTTTTGGTACTTTTATAAAAAAGTACAATAAAATAAGCCTCCTGAGCCTTGGGCGGGAATCGAACCCGCGACCCCGTTCTTACCAAGAACGTGCTCTGCCACTGAGCCACCAAGGCAAATAACCTCAATAAATCTAGAGTATGAAATTTTACCAATAAAAAAGTCGTATTGAAAGTAAGTAAAAAGTGAGGAGAGTGCGGCAGCGATCGCTGCCGCACTCTCCGTGAACTTGGCTGTTGTGGTCGCTCTATTTGAGCATCCGGGTCGAAACCGTTGTTCCGGTCATCTTTCCGCCCTGAGGCAAAGCCTTGACCAGCAGGACGCCGTACCGGAGAACCGCAGGCACTCCGGAATCTTCGGCTTCGAAGCGAAGGGCCTCAAACACCTCCTCGACCTTGTCGTCATCCTTGACGGCGAACGGATTGACCCGAACCTTAGTTCTTGACATGAAGAATCTTCTCCCATGAGATCCGACTTAGATCGTTAACGATTTATCAGCTCTGCGGATAGAGCTGATCTGACACCTTCTTCGGGCACAATTCGGCGGTGGCCGAGCCCTATGATGCTGCGCCTCACTAGTGAGGCGTCGAACAGTGGTCTGTTCCATTACGCTGGCCTCCCTTGTAGAGTTGGGGTCGGTGTTGGTGTGCTGGTTGGCACAGGAATGAGTCCATCATCATCTTGAGTCTCCTCATTGGGAATGCATAGCGAAACTATGCTAATCCCAGCCAGAAGAACAGCAAGCATGAAAGTGAACTTCAAGTGCATTCTTTTTGCCTGGTTAGTCCTCAAACCTTCCTACCTTTTGTTAAGTCTCGCTCAACAAGTTACTGGGATTGTAGCCAGATGCGCATACGCCCCCAAGTCAGAATGGCAAAGGCGCGCAGCCTCTCATCCCCAGAAAGGCAGCAGCTACCAACACTGCCAAAAAAGATAGCTTTTCCAGATAGTTTTCCTCCCAATTTAGTCTTACCGTTTCGGACTCGAAAGGGTCGAGCCAAAAAAGATAAGACTAAATATTTTAAACAGCCAAATTATTAAAGTTCTAAATGGAATTTTCTGTAAGCAAAAAACAGATGTTCCAATAACGGATGATTATACAATTTTTATATGGAAAAATAAATACTACCGGATACTATCGCTTATTATCCTATAATCTATATTTCCAAGGATTTATAGAAGGTTTCGATTTTTTCTTTAAAATCAGAAATACTTTTGTTATTTTCAAATTTCACATCAGCTTTTTTTCCTAATTTAGAAATATGCGTTTCGGTAGGAGCTTTATCTTCAAGCTTAAATCTATTTATTGTTAAACTTTTTTCTCCTACCTTTTCACTGCGTTTTTTTACCCTTTTGAACCTGATTTTCTGATCTGAAGTGATGTAGATAAGCAAATTACGCTCAAAACTACGTATCAAAGGGATATCTGTAGCCCATCTCACACCCTCGATTATGACTATATCTGCCCGTGCGTTGATGATTTTTTGCCTCAAAGCATTCGTCAGGGTCCCCTTCCCGTACTCTTTATCCATGATTACAGCCAAATATTGGAGATTATGTCGTGTAAGAGGTATACTCCACAGTTCAAGAGTCTCCTTTAATATATCTGAAAACCTGATCCTTTTTATCTTTTTTCCCTTTGCGATCTTCATCAAATGAGCTGAAAATGTGTCTTTTCCGCTACCTATCTCGCCTGTTATACCTATGACTAACATAAAGTGATTGTATCAGATGTCCTCCAGCAAAAATCTCAAAAACACGCAAGGTTTTCAGTATTTCCCTCGTATGATTCTTCGTTCTCACGCCTAAAAGTCCTTCTATCGCGTCCCTCAATACTTGGAGCGAGCCTATCCGGCAGATTTTCTGCAATATCTCTCGAGGCTGAAATAAGATTTGGATACCTATAATCCTTACCCCTGATAAGAAGCCAACGGCCTTGCGAAAGATCTGGTCGTGGATCACCAGTGTCGTGTGCCTCAAGCAAAGAGTCTCTCAAATCCCTGTCTACGGGAGAATACCAGTTCCCCTCTAAAAAGGTACCTCTTTTTGTGGCAAAAGATTTATAACAAAGTGCAGTAAGTCTCCCCTCAAATTTGACTAAAAGGCCCGATCCTGCAGAAACTACTGCTCTGTTCTCGATAGCACTTTGCAGTCTATCCTCTGACGAATTACAAAGATTCCAATCTGGAGAAAATAGGCCTACTGTAAAATCCGAACCTGTATCGATGGACATCCCAAAACCCAGCTCCTCAGCTCTCTGCCCAGTCATTTGAGACAAAAGAGCAGCTTTTTGAAGAGCTGTCGGCACATATATATTGCTTAGCATCGACTTTAACTCATCTTCGTTATCAGGATTTCCTACGTAATCTGCCAATACCTGCTCACTTATCCCCCCATATTTTTCAGTTACCTCAATTATATCTTTAGTGCTAAAACACGGTCTGCTGACAAATTCTTTGACTTTTGCACGGGTAAGTGAACCACTGGCCTCAGACTGAGGCACAAACAGGCCCATTCGTTGTTCCATATAGGTTGAAATTATAGTCCATCCAGTCTATTTATCAATAGACCCAAATCTACCTTGAAGCAAAGCGCTAGTTCTAGTAAAATAAGAGTCTTGCTGCGATGGCGGAGCGGTCAATCGCAACAGACTGTAAATCTGTCGCCCGTTTGGGCTACGTAGGTTCGAATCCTACTCGCAGCACACCCATATTCTAAATTTCTACCTTAAACTCTCCTTCATTTTTCTTGCCGTTTGCACGGAAAGCATAAGATACGACTGAATGAATGTTAATAAAGAGGAAAGGCGAAGTCCGGCTCTTTTAATGAATGAAGGAGAATCGAATGCATGAGTACAACAGGCAAGGATTTTTGGTACTTTTATAAAAAAGTACAAGGAGCCTTCCCATCCTATATTTATATGTTAAACTCACTTCTCTCTTTTTTACCGCAAACTACAGGATGTTCATATCGTGTGGATAAATTTAACTATGAGTCTACCCTATTTCTATAGGATCTTAAGCTGGGTTATTGAGGTGGTCTATTGTCTGCAAAATCATTTTAGATTATTTTTGGGACTATTCACCTCAATAATTTTTAGGTTATTCTTATCGCTAGTTGGAGTTCTCAGCGTAATCTTCACCTAGAATAATAACGATATCTGCCCCATTTGCACTTTCACCTTCTGGGAGTTTTCCTGCAACAGATGACGAAAACACTTTGGCGATCTCATCTGCTTGAGGCTTATTTGAACTATCGGTATATATGACTACCGTATCAGGATAAGGCTTATTCGCAGCATCGTCTCGATCACTTATCGATACGAACTCTGTATCCTCCAGCTCGTCAGATGCCTGCTGCGTAAGGCCTACTGTAGTAGTTCCATTCAGGATAAGAACTTGCACATTTGATAGTTCTTCCTCCTCAACAGGGGTAGGTTCCTGCTGCTTAGCATTTGCCTCAATCTGCTCAGTATCTACAGAAATTGGCCCTACATTTATGATCTTCCCCAACGACGGCCTATAAAGGATCGCTATGCTGGCAGTACTATATATAAGCACCTTATCTCCATTCTCAGCATTCTTGAAAAATACCTGATCGGCAAGTTGATTTTTGTCACTGACTGTCGCAAGCGTGGGAACCTCATCAGGCAAAAGATAAATCTTCTCTACCTCTTTGACTACCCTTTCCGCATCTGCATTAGGATCATCAGAAGAACCTCTACCTATTCCTAGGTCCAGTCCTTTAGATGAAAAAAGGATCAAAAGCCCAGACCCGATGATAATAATCAAAACTATCAAAGGAACAAGGATTTTTCTACCTGCTATAGACTTAAACGGAACTCTAAGACGGCTCATGGGTGAATTTATTATGTGAAATTATCCAAAAAGAGTCAACCCCGAAGGGGACAATATCTAAAATCTTACCGTATATTCTGCTATGATTTATATATGCTGCCCAAAGTATTTATAAAATTTCTTGTTATCCTGACATTAGCCACAACCCTGATACCTATTATATATAGGAAGACATCCGCTGAGACCCTTTCCGCCACCTCTATACTTCTTCAAAGAAATGCTCCTTCCACCCCGACCACATTTTTAATCTGCGCTACAACTCCACAGAGCGATAATGGTGTCGAAAACAATGTAAAAATAACCTTTCCCAGTAGTTTTATAGTAAGTACAAATACTGCAAATTGGACTGTTAATACAACTAGTATTCCGTCTGATGCAAGTGCCTGGCCTGGGATAGCAGCGGCAACAAGTATTACAGGCAAAACTGTTACGTTTCCCAGCTCCAACCTGAGCACAAATACGAAATACTGCTTTAGGACCTCAAACTCCAATTCCCTAACTACGGCCTCGACTCCGGGTAGTCACAAAGGCGCTATCTCGACTTATCAGGGACCAACACTTGTAGATTTGAGCGGATTTGGGATCAGTGTCGGATCCGATCAGATAGAAATAAATGCGGTCGTCCCTGCAAGCTCGACAGATTTTGAGGCTGATATGCAACTAACGTCATCTTCAAACAGTACTTTTCCTCAAAATACGGTCCTTACCTATACCCTCACCTACGGATCACAACTTACGACAAGCTCAAACATAACAGTTGAAGCACAGTGGAGCCTTGGGACTGTGTCAGGAGCAGGAAGTCCTTCTGTTGAAGTCCTCGATTATGTCATCGGGAGTGCTTCAAATGGATACAATAGCGCGCCGCCCGTCATCGATTCGGTAAACAGAAAGATAATTTGGACAATCAATTCTTTTCCTCCTGAGACCTCTGGTGCAACTGTGACCTTTCAACTCAAGACGAACGATAACTACACTGGGGAAGAACCTGTCGGTTTTGATGTTTCAGGGCGTGTCATCGGCCCTGGTACTCAGACTCCAGACTCGACTGTTACGAAAAATTATCAATACAATCTAGGAATAACTCCCACAGCCACCCCTACCGACAAACCCTCAGACACGAGCACGGAAGACGAAACGACAATCACTCCCACCCTATCACCCAGTCCTACACTTACTCCAGATTCAAGCCTCAACATAAACGCGGTAGAGATTAGAGGAATCTCCCCCACTACCGCGGATATATTCATAAGGCTAAATAAGAATGCGACTGTTGCTCTCGAATACGGAATGGATATGGATAACCTCTCTCAGACCGCATTCTCAGATGGCAGTTCGAATGAATATCTTATTTTCTTAAAGAGTTTAGCACCAACAACACGCTACTATTTTAGGATAATAGCCTCAAATACATTGCAGACAGTCACATCAGAGGTATTCACATTTATGACATCTGAGAGTCAGTCTGATGTAAATATCCAGGATTCATCATTTATCGTCATAAGCAACAATTTGCTCTTATATGATCAATCTCTCGTGAATGAGAAAAGAATAGCGCCTGTCGCGATAATTCCAACTAATTCGAGTTTCACGTTCTCACTTGCATTTGAGAATAGTGAGCAGATACTTTCTATCCAAGCATTTTTGCGCAAAAAATTTGCTTCATCTCAAGACAAGAGTTCTGGGGAAAATATCCAGAATATCAGCCTTATTCAGACTAGAAACGGAGAGTATACTGGACGGCTTGCTGCAGGTACAAATATAGGAGATTATGAACTCTTCATAAGGATATCTGATACACTTGGGAATATATTTGAACGCAAAGCGGCAGATTTTAGGATTGTTAGACCATTTACCGTATTGGAATTTGGAACCGGGCGACCGGTTGAAGGCTCGAAAATCAGGCTTTTCAGCTATAACAACTCTACCCGCATATATGAAGAACTCAATGAAAGCAACCTACCCGTCAAAAATCCTGAGAAAACACTTACCGATGGAACTTCTGAGATCATCCTTCCACAAGGTAGATACAGGGCGGAAATAAGTGCATTCTTATATGAAGACCAGACCGTAGAATTTATACTGGGAGAAAAGACGGACGAAATATACCCCACTGTCTATATGGAAAAGGCTCCATTTAGCCTCGTAGCGATAGGCCAATATCTTTTAGAAACAGCCTCAAATTATCATGCACTAAGTACTGACTTCATCAACAGACTTAACAGCTCCAATAGGCTATTTGAACTTACAGCTTTTATCTCTATATCTATTTTCATACTTGCTACATTCGTTTCACTCCTTTTTAGGACACAAAACAGCATAAAAAGCTCGCTTCATTATCTATCCCACGTAATAAAATTGGGGCACAAAAATCATAGTGGCCCCTCAAAAGGCATCATAAAGGACAAGTCGGGAAAGGAGGTCCCAAAAGCACAGATATCCTTCATAAAGGATCACGAGGTCGTATTTCAAACCTCGACGAACATAAATGGTGTATTTTTTACAGGGAATAAAGATTTCGACCATATAGAGATAAGCAAGGTGGGATATGAAAGCGCGACCTTTCCCTTCAGCCACCAGATTGATGAAAATAATCCAACTTTTTATATAGAAAAGCCTGATGATTTGGCACAATCCATATTGCATAATACTTTTTCTACCCTAAAATATATGATAGGATTGCTCTTTGAGGTCTTAGTCATATTATTATTTGTGCTGGAGTTACTATTTATCCCGACATTCGGGATACTAAAGACATTGCCATTTCTGATTATCACGGGAATCATGCTATTTATATACATCCAACAAGGCGTTCTTAAAAGCAGATATCTTTAACTAATCTTTGCTTGAATACGAATCGTAGGTCGTTTTGGAAATATCTGCCAATATTTCACCCAGCGCGTCGTAATCATAACCCCGCGTCATAATGCACAAAAGGTAAGGTCCATTAGGATGGTATACTATCCCGCAATCATGAAGCTGCTTCACACCTACCCCATTTATATCCCTCTGCCCGAATTTGTGAGCTACTTCTATATTCTCCGGAACCCCTTTTCTTATTCCTTTTACAAATGCGCTATCTGCAAGTAAAGAAAGAGCTTTTTCAGAATATTCAGCTGATAAATATGAGGCATTATACAAGACCCTAAATACTGACGCATACGACCTAACTGATATATTATTTTCATCTGCATTTACTTGCTTGGTCATCCCGATATCTCTGACTAGCTCTTCAACTTTTTCAGATGATATATCGCGCCCCAAAAGAACCAGAGAATCGTTATCAGAGTACTTAATAAGCCTTTCGATGAGCTCCATATTGGTATAGCTTTTCCCCACCTCAAGACTTTGCTGCGGATCAAATTCCTGATCGATAACCTCAGTTTCATTCATGAAAATATTTGGATTATCCAGAATAGATTCGTCTTCCTCTGCAGCCTTAAAATAGGCAAGCATTACAGGCACCTTCAAAAGGCTTGCTGGAGTATACCCTTCGCGTTCGTTTATCCCAAACCACCCTCCATCTTTCAATTCGCGGAAATAGATAGCAGCATCAACTAATTCACCTGTGGCTTTTTTGCTGTCTACATAATCATTTAGCCTGACTTCGAGTTTGGTTAGATTTGCTCCACCCAGACCTTCGTGCTGCTCGCACTCAAGAAGAGGACTTACATATTTATAGCCACCAAGTCGGATATTTTCTGAGGTTACGCTTTGCACCTCAGTGATTTTCGAAGGATCGAAATTTTTCTCTACAAATAGACCTAAAATGAATGCCAAAATAATAGAAAATACAATGGCGATTTTTTTAATCATAAAGATCAAATCCCATTATATATCCTAAATCTAGAATATCCACAAGCAATTTGCCTGCGATAGCTTATGAGAAGTATTGGCAGTGGATTTTTGAAGTAAGTTCCGAATTTAATATACCTTTTGAGGCTATTTGGAGTTACTTCTCATAAGCTGCAAGCAATTTTCATCTACTTTGCGTAACTAGCTAAGAAAAAGTAAACAAACTGTCTTCTGGTTTGCCTCAATTTCTTAATGACTGTCGTCATACATCTCCACCTCCTTTCCATTCAGGCTGAGCTCTATATATAGGTTGCAAGTAAAAATGTTTTTCATATTAGAAAGTAAATGGCTGGATACCCGCCCCTCCACTTGACGTACTGGCAGGTCTTAATGCAAATTGAAAACCGCCTGTATCGTCGCTTGCGACAGCCCAGTTGATTTGCTGGTCCCCGGTTGCTCCCGCTGATGAAATTTCCTTATCGAAAACTGCTATATCACGTCCGTTATTTGTAGAAGTATTAACGCGCTGAGTATATCCCGCCGGACCAGAAGAGAGTTCGGAGACACCATTATCTATTGTTCCGACACAGATATTCCAAGCTCCATCTGTTACTGTCGTCACGCTATCACAATCTGAAACAGTCGATGCAGTAATATTGTAGTTATATGTGCTGCCTGTATCTTCTGGTGACACTATATCCACATTTGTATAGGTTGAAACGGTAATTCCCCATGCAGTCCCTGCACTTATGGTAAACTCCCATGTCGAAGGCTCTGAGTCGGCAAATCTTCCCAATACCCATGTGTGCATTACATTTGTTTCGTTAACCTCATGCAGGATGTCCCAAGTACCGACATTTTCATCTGTTAGCGTCAAACCCGCAATATTTGCAGCAATAACCATAAACATATAATCACCGTCTTCAATTCCTGAAGGCTTATTAAGAGTTATTTCTGTATCACCAGAACCGGCATTATCCGCTGTGCCATCTGCCCGCGCTGTTATGGTCTCGTATTCAACTGTACCCAGCGGGAACCATGCCCCATGGCGCATGAACTGTGAGAGCTTCGGAGTCTCCAGCTCACTAGCAGTCCAACCTACGCTCCAATCATTCAAAAACGGCGTTCCGCCAGAGTCTGTCAAAGTCGCCTTCATACATATCCTGTTATATGTGGTGGTATTTAGTCCTGAAAGATCTATAGGTGAAGATGAAACATCAAATCCGGATTCATTTCCAGAAAGTGCTGCATTTGGGATTACCGTATCGCAAGCAGTAGATTGAGTGTAATAAAGACTTACCTTCACATCACCATTCGTCTCGGTTGTAGAAAATGTTGCGCTGCCCCAAGAGGTAGCTCCTGTCACCCAGTCATAATCTACCTCGGAGGACATTATGGTTCCAGAAGCACCAGGAGCTGAATAAAACGAGAATAGCTCACTTGCAGTATTATCAAAACCTACTACCTGCCATCCTCCGGTCCCCCCGGGCGCCACTCCCAAATCTGCAGCCAGCCATTTCCACCCCGCAGTTGTCGTATTGATCTTTGTCTCACTGCCCCAACTACTACCATCGTCTGTTGATTCCTTGAAATAAATGTCTGTCGAAGTAGCATAAGTTCCACCCCTTACATACCAGACTCTGACTGCATCGTCATTATTGTTGATAGAGACCGCCACCTCCCCTACTTCATTTGTATCTGTAAGGACATTAGTAAGAGCCGTTGCACTACCAGCAGCAGTAAGTGTAAGATCTGAGACTTTTATGTCATCGCTGGATGTGTCACGGTCGAATTTATAGGCAACAATAGCATGGTTGTCAGAATGACGAATCGCCACCGAGAAACTGTACATATCATCATGAAAATCGATGTTTACTTGAGAGCCGATAGCCTTGGACGACCCCCAAGTATTTGCTGAATCGTCATACATTTTGTAAGCCATTTGGTTGGCCGAGTCATCCGAAAAAACAACTGCAATATCGTTGTTATCAGTATCTGCTCCAGGAATTAATTGATATTTGTCCTCCTCATCCTCTGTAAGATTTGTGGCACTAGACCATGTATCTCCATCATCACTACTCCTAAAGAAGCCAGAAGTATTCCCATCAGCCTGACTCCAATAGTAGGCGTATAATTTTCCTCCGCGGGATATTGTTCCGGTTATTTTGCGCCCATTAAAATTACCTGAGCCTGTACCAACTGACACTATATTTTCCTCTGCAGAAAACGTATCGGTAGAAGTATCAAGATTACGGTATCCAATAAAATTATCAGCATCATGCCACCATATATGAACCCTAGAAGTAGAAATCCCCGGGGTCCATTTGTCATACCAGATGGTGACCATATCGGTATCTGCTACAAAAACTTCACTTCCATAAGAAGCACCACCATTTGTAGACTTTTTATAGACTGTGTCCCCCGTATCTATCACATAAAATTGGTAGATATTGCTGCTGCTTACCTGTACAGTCATAAGGGGAGGATAAGCCTCGTCATAGTCACCAACTACGTCGGCATCGATTTGCACTTCAGATAACCCTCCACCACCACTTCCCGTAAGCTCTACAGAGTCTGAGCCTGAAACTTCTACATCTGTTAGAGCTCCTGTTGAGAACTGCTCATCTGTTGTCTGGAACCACGATGAGATAGACAAACTTGTATCTATCGTCAAGCTGTTGATTACGGAGTATGATCCATTTCCATCTTCATCAATAGCCCTTACCCTCCAATAATAAGTCGTGCCATTTGAGAGTGCGGTCGTAGTCGTAAAGCGGATCTTTTCTTCTACACTAAATGGACTCGTATCTCCACCATCTACAGTATTTGTGAATGATCCTCCACCTGTCGCACACGAAGAACCTGACGTACAATCCACAACAGCGGAAGAAAAATCATAACTGTCATCAACTTGGATCTGATACGAAAGGTCGTTACCATCAGTATCTGTACCCGTAAATTCAAAGTTAGGAGTCGTATCAGAAAGCTTTTCGTTATCGAACGGGACGTTATTTAAAGTTGCGGCATTAGGTACGGATCCTGACGAGAAAGCTGCATCATATGTGACTAAGGCCTTTGGAGCATACGATGCCATACCATTTGAGATCTGGTTGAATATGAGGTCCTGCTTAGATTGCGCCACATCCACGAATGAGGTCGCATCTTCAGTACCCATTATCAATATTCCCTCTGCGGTATTTATATAAGCAGTGTGGCCTGCACCATTTGACACTATAGTTCCGGCATTTATTTCCTGGTTAATCGTTACGGGAGAGGTAGTACCTGATTGATTTATCCAATTTTGGACATGTGCAGAACGAAGTGTCTTTGTAACAGTTTCCGGGAACAAGAGAGCGAGTGGGACATTTTTTGTAGTTTGAGTGTTACCTACAGCAGTTCCTCCTACTCTCGTACTATCCATTCCATACTGCACAGTCTTCGTCTGCGTCCCTCCCTCATCGCCATCCCAGGTAAAAGTTATAACCAGCTCCACAGTTGCAGGCCCTCCCGAAGTGTTAGAAAACTGAGTAGAGGTCGAAAGATTTCCACCTGAGACAAATGACGCAGCATCAGCAGACATATCGTAGATTATCGAAGTTGCGGCGATCATTTCACTTCCGAATGTCAAACCATATGTTTTGGACTTTTCTGTCGTGCCTCCTCCATCGTCTATATCTCCTGAGAGAGTTAGATTAGATGCAGCAGTATTGTGGACTACTACTCTCGTATATATATTTGAGACCGAAGCTCCTGTATTTGAGATGACGGGTGCGATAGTCGTAGTTGCTTTAGAGCTTATTGCTCCTGCAGACTGCTGGCTTGCAAGATAAGTAACAGTTTCTGTCTGTACTGGCTCATCTGTCGAATATTTGTAGGTTACGACCAGCTCTCCTCCTAAAGCATATACATCTCCTCCCCCTGCAGTAATACTTAGCTGTTGTGCAGTGTTAGGCTCGAAATTATTTGTTCCGACAGTGGGTCTGAATATATATCTGTTACCCTGTGTAGTTATTGATACATTCCCGAAACTCGGATATGTGGGTGAATTCGTTTGGGAACCGCTGACAACTCTGGCAGTTAGAGTATTTGCATTTGATCCTGTCTGACTGTAAATATCAAAATAAACATCATATATATCAGAATTTGAATCAAGATCCGGGATATTCGCATTGTAGTCAAAGCTCTGAGTCGATCCCGTAACAAGCACTGAAGTTCTTGACCCTGTATCTGTTCCGTTTGTGGAATCTAGAGGAAATCTAACTGTCTTTACCTCATCATGATGCACAGTTTTATAATCTGATTCGTAGGTAAGGAATAGTTTTGCTGTATGATTATTTATAGAGGAAGATATATGAGCGAACTGTAGGATTGTCTCAACTCCCGTTGACCACTGCAAATCTGATATTCCCTCAAATGCTCCCACTGCATCTCCTTTTATCTCAAATAGATAAGTCTCTCCTGTATTGACAACGTAAAAAACCGTACTAGGCGAACCCACTACTGGAAGAGCACGATACACAGGCGCTCCGGTACAACTTGCTACGCAAGTTGATAGTCTCATATCTATATCACTCGTCGAGGAAGCTCCAGTCGCATTGGCACGAAACTCTACCCATGCTTGTTTTACCTCTATATTTGTTCCTTCAAGCTTTACTGTTATACCCTGATCTGCCTGAGTTGGCGCGGTAGTATCCCACGCACTTGTCCCTCCTGTTCCAGCATCAGTCGCATAAACAGTCGTACCGGAAATTCTGTTTGTGGTATTTGAATTACCGAAAGAATACTCTACTGTCTTTATCTGTTTTTCCGGAACTGCTGTCCCACTTTCAGAAAAATCTACATCATAAGTAACAACTGCTTTAGGTGAAAATGATGTCGTCGCATCCGAGATATAGTTAAAGATCAATGATTGCTGCGTAAGAGACGTATCCACCGACGCGCTTATATCTTCCATGAGAAAATACGAAAGACCTTCTCCGGTGTTTGCAGTACTTACAAAGCCTGAACCATTGTGCACTATAGAGTCGGCATTTATGTCCATATTTACGTTAACCGGAGTTGTTGTATCAGACGAGATTATTGCGTTTTCTATATATGCAGAACGGAGCGTCTTTGTAGCTGTCTCCGGAAAATCGAGCTCAAAATTAATATTCTTTTGTCTCTGTGCGGTAGTCGCAGCCGTACCTCCCAGCTTGGGACTCTCCATAAAGTATTGGACTGACTTTGTTTGTTCCCCACCCTGATCTCCATCCCAGGTAAAAGTAATGAACAATTCAATCAATGTAGGGCCTCCTAAAGTCCCAGACCACTGGGTCGATATAGTCATGTCTCCACCTGAGACAAATGACGCGGCATCCGCAGACATGTCATAGAACACTCTTTGTGTTCCTATTTCCTCTGTTCCAGAAAATACAAATGTATAGGCATTTGACTTTTCTGTCGCAGCACCGCCACTATCTATATCCCCTGATACGGTCAAATTCCTTGCAGCTCCTATGGTTCCCTGAACCTTCGCATAGATATTCTGCACAGATGCACCCGTATTTGAGATAACCGGCGCTACAGTCGCGGTATTTTTTGATGTCGACCCGTTAGTAGCATTTTGAGTGACGAAGTAGCTAACAGTCTCGGTCTGGACTGGCTCATCTGTTGAATATTTATATGTAACGACTAATTCTCCTCCCGCACCCTGGATAGGATTTGTAAATGTTCCGATGGTCAATTTTTGAGCAGTGTTAGGCAAGAAATTATCTGCTCCGACAGTCGGTTTGAAAATATTGAATGCATCCGCAGTGTCGCCTAAGGATGTCCAGGTCGGATATGAAGGGGACGCTGTAGGAGACCCAGAGGCCACCAGTGCATACATAGAGCCGCTTGTTACAGATGCTGATATTTGTGCTGATATCTCAAAATAGACATCGACTATATCGGAATTTGACGCAAGATCTGGAATATATGCGTTATATGAAAAATCCTGACTTGCACCAGCTGCAATCGCTGTCCTTTTGCTTCCCGTGTCTCCTGATACATCTGAATCCAGAGGGAATCTTACTGTCTTTACCTCCTCATGAGTACTGGCATCGAAGTCAGATGAGTAAGTTAGAATAAGTTTTGCAGTATGATTGTTTAATGTAGGGCCTGTAGCGCTGACTCTCATAATGCTTTGCACCCCTGTCCCCCAATCTGCATCTGAAATTCCGTCAAACGCTGCAGTTGCCTGAGCCTTGGCATAGACGATGTTATACTCACCCGAATTGATGAAGTAATTTACGGTATTAGGATTTCCCAGCATCGGAAGCTCCCTATAAGCTGGCGCACTTGCACATGACGCGACACTTCCAGGACACGTCGAAAGCGCGATCCTAAGGTCGGACATGCTTCCTGCAGCAGTCGTTTGTGCACGAAATTCTATCCATGCATCTTCTATCTGGATATTTGTTCCCTCTATTTGCTGTATAAATCCATCAGTTCCTGCACTTGGAGCAGATGATGTCCAGCCATTTGTACTCCCTACTCCAGCGTCTGTTGAATAAAGAGTTCCATTTGAACCTGAATTCGCAGTATTAGTATTTCCTAGAGCATATTCTATAGTTTTTATATGGCGTCCTGAATAATTACTCGCATCTATCGCGAGTTGCCACTGACGGCTTTCTTGAAAAGCAAGACTGTTATCTGTGTCATACATCCTAAGTGGCCCCAGTCTATAGAATTGCGGGCTTTCCGACGGAGCTTTGAATTGGTAACCAAGCTTTAGGCTATCCCCTCTTTTCACATCGACATCCCACGTAACGACTCTCAGGTTCACATCAGGAGCGATTGCCTCCCCCAAAACCTTACCGTCACTTTCCATACCCAGAAGTGTGCTTGGGTCTACTTTGCCGAAAAATCCGTTTTCGTTATCATTCTTATTTAGCTTTACTCCCAGATGTAGATGTGCACCTGTCGAAAGACCGGAATTTCCAGAGAGCGCTATGACATCATCCTTATAGACGCTGTCCCCAAGCTGCTTCTTGAATTCGCTCAAGTGTCCATAATAACTTCGTCCCCACTCGTGTTGGATTACCATCGTCGTTCCATAGTCACCGTTTTCATCGGCCAGGATTACAGTTCCTGCATCCAACGGATAGATAGGAGTCCCGATGGTAGCTGCAAAATCTGTACCGTCGTGTGCAACAACACCATACTCTTTATATCTGCCTCTAAGTGCGGGATCGAGGATATCCTGTCCAAAACCCAGAGTCACTTCATGCTCATCCTCGAAAGGAAGTCTCAACGCACGGCCTCCAAGAACCTTTTCCGAAGTCATTTCCTCCTGAGAAAGTATCTCGACTTTGTCAAAAGGCAAAACAGCTGACGAAGTTGACTGAATTATCTCGAAATTCTCGGGGATTATCTCGGTTATACGACCTTTGAAATCAGCATTTACCTTTATATCGAGTTCTACTGGATAATAATGTGTAGGAAAAAGCCTCGTTGACGAAATGCGAGTGATGTCAAAATCAACGAGCTCTCTCATCTCGAATGTATCCTCTACTTTATAGGTTCCGTTTTTAGTCTCTGCCTTTAGCTGCACTTCATAATTTCCTGGAATGCTATCTAGCTTCATCTGGGTCTCGTAGTCGGGAGTCAGGCTTAGCTCCTTTGAGTAGCATTGATCATTTGTAGTTATATCGCCTTTTTCCGAAGACAAGGTTTTTGCATTTCCCAAAGGGTCTTTTACGAGAAGCTCCACCTTTGCATCACAGACCATTTCTCCTTTTTCATCAAGAACAGCTATCGAGAAATTTGCAGTCTCATTGAACATATAGATCGACTTATCCGTATTAAGCGCAAGAACTCCCCATGTAAATTCCTGATGGGAAATAACTTTTTCACCATCGGTCACTTCGAGATTGTACTTTCCTGGCTTCATCTTCCATGGAGCACTGAGGCTTAGACGCAAAGTATCATCCTCAAGTCTGGACTCAGATATCTGGACAGGAATTTCCTCTCCGGAATTATCTTTGACTACGACCTCTACGTCACTATCATATGCATAGTAGACCTTGAAAAGGATTCTCTCCTTGTATTGAAAGCTTTTTTTCGCAAGGCTTTGGACTATAGCTTTTTCTCTAAGTCCTCTATTTACTTCTGGAGATTCAACCAGATCATCAAGAAGATTCTTATCTGTCTTCGCTGATCCGCTTGCGAGTGGCGAAATGTCCGTATTCGCTGTCGTATTTGCTCTTCTTATATCCAGCATTTCTTCAAGATTTGCGCTATCTGATGCATTTTCCTGTGCGTGTAAAGTTGATGGGAAAAAGTATGCGTTCTGTTCTATAAGTAATAAGACTATTAGAAAAATAACTGTCGCTTTCTTTAGCGTGAAACGTAAATTCTTGTTTATTTTTATTGTTGTTAGTTTTTTCATAGTTAGTTTAGTTCCTTATTTGCTCTATAGATAAATCTGCTTTTTAGATCAAAATTGTCATACTCATAAGCATCTACGACGTGGTACTCGATAATCTCTATCTCTTCGTAGACTATTTTTATTTTTTGTTTTTTATCTTTCATAGGGCAGTTTTATAGGCTAGAACTTAGCCAAATAATTCAACTTTATGTCTCCAACGCGTACATAATTACTACTTGCAGATCCCATCCTGAGATAGATCACTGCTGTCTCACCGGCAGAATCCCATTCGGATGATGTCCCGTCATCAAGAGTGCTGTCATCTATCGCGACCGTCGTCCACGAAGTTGATGCGTTATCTGTGCTTGAAGCAACGATAGTTGAATCATTTTCGTTATAGACTCTTACATCCAGATCGCTGACGGTATTTGTTGCGCTGCCTGTTATATAGTTGACGACCACTGCATTTGACGTTGTCCACGCATCAAAGTCAGCTGGAAGAGTTACACGGACCGCGACAGTGTAGAAATGCTGTGTCGAATCTGTTGTTCTGAGCCACTGATAGTAATTTCTTATAGAAGTTCCCTGAGTCGTGTCTGTATCTGAGGTCATCGCTCCAGTGATATTTGAATCTGTTCCTGCTCCATAATAATCGGTCAGGACCGCTCCTGCGTATTCCGGAGAAAGAGTTATAGTCTTTGTAGGACGACCATCACCTGTGTACACAAGGCCTGAATTCGTAGCACCACCGCTTGATATAACAAGACCCATATCCCAGCCTTCACCTATAAATAATCCCATTTCTGTTGCAGTGCCGCCTGTAATATCGGCTATCCACATTCCAATCAAGGCATCTGCATCGCCGGAGGAAGATGTCACATCGACCACTAAGCCTGCGTTTACATCTGCACCCTCAGCATCATCTCCCTGAGTGAAATCTATCACGAGACCATTTACACCATTACCTATAGTTCCCTGCCCTGAATTACTAATCACAGCCATATTGACAGTCGGAGGGGCCGTAAAATTAACCTGAAAATTCGTGTCTCCATCACCAGATACGACTACGTCTCCTGTTCCGTTTGGAGTCAGTGTGAGATTCCCACCGCTTCCTGTACCTAGTGTTAATCCATTTCTAGCAGTGATATTCGTGCCCATATCAAGAAGTGAGAAGTTATCACCGTCTATATCCGAAGTCCATGGAGTCTGCGCCTCACCAGTAGAACTACATGTTATGACTCCAGAGCCATTTGTCGCCAACGCTCCACAGCCGGAACCGCTATTTGTGTACCCGGCTAGAGCGATAGTCTGCCCGCTTCTACCAAGAGTGATAGTCGTTGCAGTTGTAGTTCCTATGCCTAAAGTTCCTGAAGCGAGAGTGTCATAAGCGGTATTTGCTGCACCAAATATATTTCCTGATTCGTCTATGTTAACGATCTCCGTAGAATTACCATTTGCCAGAATTTTGAACGTCCCAACGCTATTGTTATTTGAATCGATAATAAATCTCACATCTCCCCTGGCAGAGGTAGTTACATCTCCCAGAACATAGGCGCTTACATAATCTAAAGCACTATCGAACGAACTTACGGAGGGGAAAATTAGCCTTCCCAGTTGTAATGATCCTGTCGTAAGTGTATTTGAACCTGAGCGATAAAGAAGCGTATCGCGTGCGGATCCAAAAGCGATTCCAGCATTTGATGTCGTTCCACTACCGTGCGCGTCAAGCCAAAGGGTCTGGGTCTCTGCTGCATCTATCGCAACTCCCACATCGCTTGTCCCTCCGGTAGTCATAGGTGCTACATAGATACCTATATTGTCGGTTACCGTTCCAGTTCCACCTATTACCGATGGATTTCCTACATACAAACCATAGGTTGATCCTACTACACCGCTGGAGCCCGTCTGCATCGAGACAGCCTGGGAATAAATACCTATCGAGTTGATCATATCGCCAGATCCGGAATAAAATGGAGTGCTATTTATACCTATAAAGTTATTTGCTGAATTATCACCAGAGCCTGTATAAGTCGGATTTGCGACTATTCCGTAGAATTCCCCTACTGCTGTGGATTTGGTGATCTGAGTATTTATACCTGTGAAATCTGACGTTCCTGAATAGTCCTCTACAAGATTGAGCAGATCTGATGATGTAATAGACGTTTCATTTCCCAGACCCATATGTCCAGCCGATTCTAAGCTTCCATCCTGAGTCACCCTAAATACAGTCGTTCCTGAAGCTGAAGCCGCAATAATATCCTGATCCTCTAACTGATCAAAAATAGCCAGCGATTTGCCGGTAACGGGAAGTGTGAGAGAGCGCGATACATGCAGTTCTGAAATAGGGGCACTCGTACCTATTCCTAGAAGTCCGTTCGAATCTATCCTCATAGCAACCCTTCCGTTTTCAGGACCGAATAGATATCCGAAAGTGTCTTTGTAGACTATTCCACTGTCACCTGCGACAGACCCGGTTATGTAGTTATCATTTCCAGGAACATTTACTATCTTTTGATAAAGAGCGTCACTTTGGCTCGAAATCATAATCGATCCTCCAGAGCCACTTTCGAATTTCGCAACTCCATCAGCTATTCCTGATTTATATACATGAAGCTGACTCGCGGGCGCCGTCGTTCCGATTCCTACTCCTCCCTGATCAGCGGCGATCGCTATAGCTGGCGCAGACGACGCGGCGTCTGAATGTCTATCATGGATGTAGATTCCGTAATTCACAAAATCCCTGAGGTCTATTCCCGTTCCTATCTTTGAGATCTCGGTTGGCCCCTGCCACCCACCTGCCTGCCCTCCGATTTGAATAGCTTTATCAAAACCGACTGTAGCTGATGCATGGTCTCCATTAGTAGCTGTCGTTGGGCCGCTCCATCCAGTAATCGCAAGTCCAGACCCTAGACTATATGTAGTTCTGCTGCTCCTGTCTCCAGCTGCATCTCCACCGCCAGCTCCAGGACGTGTTACTATCGTATTTCCATAGCTACCATCGTTGATGTCATCTGAATTATAGTTATTTATAAAAGTGACTATACCTGTAAGTAGGTCTGCTTGGGTGCTATACGGGCCATGAATATTAACATCAGCTCCCCAATATCTACCAGAAGCATTACCTGACATATCGAGCAAAAGAGGCGTATACTCGTTCTCCGAATCCCCTGAGCTCTGAACATTTATATGCGACGATATGCCACCTGCAGTACCTACAGGACTATTCGAGCCGTTACCGAAGTAAGTCCTGAAATTCGCTGCCGATCCAGCATATGTAGCTGGAGATCCTGCAACTCCGTTATATTGATAAATGCTCCTGAAAGTGTCCATCTCTTCCGAACCGGTTGCTGCAGCAGATATTTCGTTATAGATGTATCCCCGACCATATATATCAAGTTCACGCGTTGGATTGTCGTTACCTATACCCAAAAACCCTCCCGCTCCATCTACAGGCATGACGATAAGGTTTCCGGACAGGGTTGCTGTAACAGGCCCGGATCCCGCCACATTTAGAATCCCGAACTTTGCGCTATCCGTTGCTGAACCGCCCCATAAAAAGTCCAGGGTATTATTTATAGGACTTAGAGTTCCATCAGTAGGATTCAATACCCAGTTGGAAGAACCTCCACCGCCTCCGCCACCTGTATCGTTGCTGCATGTCAGAACTCCTCCAGAGGTGGTCGTCAACTTACCCCCATTTGTTAATGCAGAGCAGTCAAAACCCGGAAGGGTTATCCCCTGTCCACTTCTTCCAAATGTTATTGTAGTTGCATTTGTCGTTCCTATAGCAAGCGTATTGTTAGATAGCGTGTCAAAATTTTGACCACCTGCGAGGTAAACAGATCCGGACGATGTTACCTTGAAAAGCTCAGTTGCATCATTCTCGAACGAAAGATCATTATCGCTTGCTTGAGCGATAAGTGACCATTTATCAGCGCTATCATCTCCACGGTCAGCATCCAGAACAAGTGTCGCATCACCCGCATCGTTAATTGATCTGATATGAAGTTGTCCTTCGATGGTATCTGCTCCCAAAACTCCAAGTCCCAGATTTCCTGAGCTGTCGAGTCTCAATCTAGTCTCACCAGAGGACGAAGCCGTGAAAATATCCTGAGACGACCAGTAGTTATTTATGGACAGAAGTGCTTTGCCACCTGTTTCCTCTAGTCTCAATAGCTCCTTTGAAGTTCCATCTCCAAAAATCCTAAGGTTATCTGAACTGTTATTGTTGGAATCCATGAATATCCTGTAACTTCCCCTCGCATGGAGATCTAGGTTTCCGATAGATGCGCTCTGCATTCCTTCGTTTGACGTGTTGATAGAAGGAGAACCTCCTGGAAATTCGATGATGAGGTTCGAGCCTACCGTAAATGAATCATCGGTCTTGAGTGTGTCTACTCCAGCTCTGTAAAGATTCGTGTCTGGAGCAGTTGCTCCTCCAGGTCCGAAAAGCAATCCACCGCCACCCGAAAAACTCGTCCTGAAGCCTAATCTTTCCTGACTGTCTCCGTGTGCGTACATCTGAAGCGCTGGCATACTCCCGCTCGTAAACCAGTTACGGTTCTTTTTATAGGTAAAGTGCTTGTTTGAAGAATTGCTTAGGATCGTATCAACCGTTCCTGTCTGCGTGTAATAAAAGTCGAGATGCTCAGTGTTCGTTGCATTTGAACCAATAGTTATTGCTGTATGTCCTGTAGAACCAGTCGCAGCCTCGACATTTATCTCCATACGGGAAGCAGGACATCTCCGTCTATGACTATTCCGTCCTGATCTTCTCCAATCCAGATAGTCGCATTCTCTATGTATGAGCGGTAGAACTGAGATGGAGACGCAAGATTTATACCGGTATCACAGTTCGCTATTTTCACGGTTCTCCACTGGTGCTGCGCGAAAGATCCAGTACCATTATTCGTGGTCAATGAGATACCTGTTCCGGCAGCTGTACAGTCGCGGATCAAAACATCCTCTATCGCAAGTCCTTCGACAAATGCATTGGTATCCTCTGAATTTATGTGGATACCAGTCGTAACATTTACGATCCTTGCGTTATAAATCGCGGGATTATTCGTGTCCTCTAGCAGTATTCCCGTCGTCCCTGAATTGCTCTGACCGTCGATGGTAACTCCCTCTATGACCGCTCCTTGAGCATTGGAGATTCCCTGATTTACAGTTATCGCAACGACACTTGTAGCAGGTCTGAGGATTGCGCCAAAACCACTAATTCTAATTCTCTTATTCGCTGTAATGCTTATCGTATCAGCTAGGTTATAAGTACCCTGGGCAAGCTGGATCTGTCCGCCTGTTGAAGGAAGAGCGTCAATAGCAGCTTGGATCTGTACTTCATCAGCGGTTCCATCTGCTACATAGTCCGCCTGTGCTTTTATTCTGGTTGGTGAATCACTTGCAGCAACGACAAATGTCGCCGACCCTCCTGTAGCTGCGGCGAGTGTCCCATCAACTGTGACCAAACCCGCTCCATTTAGAGGCGAGAGAAGAATATTACCTGTAGTATCTCCACCTAGAGTTAGGGTCTGATTTCTAGTAGTTTGAATTGTTCCGCTATGTCCGAGACTCAAACCAAACCCAGTCGAAGCTGACAAAGATGCTATCGGACTATCTGACGCGACTCCCAGAATCGCAAACTTTGCGCTGTCTGTTGCTGTTCCGCCCCATAAAAAGTCTAGCGTGTTATTTATAGGGCTGAGGGTTCCAGCTCCCGAGTTAAGTACCCAGTTGGAAGATCCTCCGCAGGAATTCCAGGCTGGAGCTGCTCCGGTATTTGCTGTAAGACACTGACCTGTGGATCCCGCACCTAACTGCGTGAAAACTCCTGTGCTTGTCGAATACAATAAGCCCCCATTTGTCGTATAAGCTGCAGAAGTAAGGATTCCGCTCAAAGCACTCACCCTAAAAACATTAGAAGCGCTTCCACTACGGAAATCATAAGAAGCAGCGCTATCATCGAAGAACAATCCATAATCCTCATCTCCAGCATATCTAAATGCATATTTTCCGCCAATCGCTATCAAATAATCCGCTGTCCCTACAAAAGACAAATCACCATCAGTATCGATGCTGGTATAGTCGTTTGCATTACCAAACCCACTGGGTCCATAGACCTCAAATGTAGCCGAATTAACTATGACCGATCCCAGTCCGTCTCGTGGTCTTAGATTGATATTTCCGGTAGTATTTCCGCCTAAAGTAAGTGTTCTATTCCTCGTGGTCTGTATCGAACCATCAGAATTTATAGATATTCCTGAACCTGTTGAAGCGCTAACTGATGCGGAAGGCGTATCTGAAGCGACTCCTAGTATCGCAAACTTTGCAGATGTTGTAGCTGCACCACCTACCAAAAGATCAAGGGTGTTATTTATCGGACTGAGAGTTCCGTCTGATGCGTTGAGAACCCAACTGGAAGAACTACCACCAGCTGTACATGATCCCCAGGTTGGCACTCCGCTACCTCCAGACCCGGACAAGAGACAAAGATTTCCAGTTTCTGTTTCGGTAACACGCGTTATGACTCCAGAAGTATCCGTGAAAAGTACCGCATTTGCATCACTAGTGAACGTATTAAGTATTACATTTCCACCGTCAGCAACCGTGAAAATATCTGTGGCCGCGTCTTGGGCGATGAATATACTCCCTGTTGATGTGTGGTTATTTACCCTAAGTGTTGTTGCACTTCCAGAATTTTTACCTGTTACCGCGGCCTCCCCTGATACGACCGAAAAACTATTTCCCGAGGCAACATTGGTGTTTCCGTTAAGATTTATGTTTCCACCGTTTACGTTCGTCGTTCCTGTTATGGCAATTCCTAGGTCAAGGACCGTCGTATTTGAGGTACCTATGCCTAATGTTCCGGAAGATATTGGATTTATTGTCGAATTTGCACCTACATTTAGGCTTCCCCCTGTAGCAAGCGTATTTGAACCGGAGCGGTAAAGCGTCGTATCACGGCTTGACCCAAAAGCTATCCCATTTGCGCTATCTGTGTTATCTGCTCCAGAACCTAGCCACAAAGCTTGAGTATCCGCTCCTTCTATCGTAAGTCCATAATCGCTAGTTCCGGAAGTCTGGTCGACTACGTAAAGGCCGTGATTGGTGGTTATGGTCGCACCACTCGCCTTGTACGGATTGTCTATATAGGCTCCATATGCCGTACCCGCTGTGGCGGTTTCGTCCACCTGATTTTGAAGATACGCTCCATAAAGGGCGAGAACATCACTTGAGCCATAGATATACGGCCCACCGAAAATTCCGCCGAGAGAACCGTCATCTAGATTTGAGGAATTTGTATAAGGCTGAAAGACAAGGCCCCAATATAGCTGATTTGATGCACTTCCCGGATCAACTTCGGGAGCGGATAATATCCCCGTCTGATTCCGGGTTGAAGAAGTAAGAGTTCCATCTATGGCGAGTATTCCGTTATTGGGATTGTTCGTATCCGTATCAGATCCAGTCAATGATATATGAACTGGATAAGAAGGATCAGTGTTTCCGAATCCCACATTTCCCGTTCCATTAGGGCTTATCACCAGATTTTCATTGCTTACGGTCGTTATGTCTGTCGTTGCGCCAGAAAAAACTAAACCTGTTGAGCCGATTGTTTTACTCGTGAGAGTTTGCGCGAAATCCTCAGTAACTATATTTCCTCCTGAGGATGGGAAAGTAAATGTCGTGCTATCTGTTCCGGAGAAAGTCAGACCGTTATTTACCACAAATGTCTTGCCGTCAGCTAGCGTAAATGTACCAGTCGTATCTGTTACCGTAAGACCTGATACTTTTTTGGCGTTCAAAGCATATGGAACTGATGCGAACTGTATCCTTGGCTCCATTTCGTCATCGTTGTTGAACTCGACAGATAGATACCAACTGTCATCGTTAAAGTCGAGCGACGAAAGACTCGTATGAGTACCCAGAGCAACCCTAAAGATTCCATTTGTAACCGTAACCTGAGATGTGCCTGTATCCCAGGTCTCCGTCCACTGTGCGCTTCCACCAGAACTTGCTTTATATAGCCTGAAGATGAAGTCATAACTCCCATCTGTCACATTCGTTCCGTCAGTATTTGCCACCCTACCCTGAAAATTTATCGTTTCGTTGATTCCCTCTGTTGCAAAGGCATCCTTCATCTCAACTGCGAAAAATGAAGTGAGCACAACTGAGCAAATCAGAAAGAATAATACCCTTTTTGGATGTGTGAAAAACTGTCTGTTTTGCTTCAAAGATGATACAAAAATTCTCATGGGTATATATGTATATCCATTGAATCAGCTTCATTTGAGGCCAGTCAAATCGAGTTTAAGTTTGCATAATATTGTATATGATTGCATAATATTGTATAACCAAATTATGGACAATTTTTACAACGTAAACCAGTCCGCTTTTATCATGAAAGTGCATCCCCTAACAGTTAGGCGTTATATCCGTGAAGGCAGACTCAAAGCTGTGAAACTTGGGGGGAATATCAGGATAAAAGAACGTGATCTTCAAAGTTTCATGAAAGAATTTGAACCTAAAACCCACGAAGAGCAAACTGTTTTCCGCAAGGTTTCACAGCAAAAAGAATTTACGACAGCAGACCCTTTTCTCAGACTAAAGGGCCGAGCTGCGACGGTTGAAATATAGTAACTTATGGCATTAACAAAAAAAGTAATACTCGCACCCGACGCGGTCTATGCATATATCGATCGGGGCTCAGAAAAGCATCAACAGGCGACCGCCTTCTTCCGGTATTTCTCGGAGCAAAATTACCGTATATTTTTGGATACTTTGAGTCTGAATGAAGTGTATAATGATATCTACAAGAAGATGAGCCAGGACCTAGCGAAAGACTTTCTTAGAATTATAAATCTATCTGATATGAACCTGATCTACCCTGATGAAGGTGAAACGAAAGCGGCAGTAAAAGCTTTGATCAACTATAGAACGCTCGACCTCACATTTTCTCAAGCTATAATTGCTGTCGCTGCAAGCAGGAGAAGCATAAATCAGGTTGTTACTTTCTCTTATCTTCCGCCTTTACTAGGTATGCAGACGTTCTATCTGCCAATCTAAATTATGAAAAATATAAGTTATATCAAAAGGTTAACAAGTATGATTATAAGTATCGCAGTAATACAATTATTTATGGCGCAAACAGCCTTCGCACAACCCGCTAGTGACAATTACCAACTGACAGATTTCGGATTTGGCGCAGGAGGAACAGCAAGCAGCAGTTCAAATAACTACTCGCTCTTTGGGCTACTTGGACAAGTCGACTCAGGGAGCCTGAGCTCCGATCTCTATAAACTTGGTGGCGGTTTGGAATATACGGTCAATGCGAATGTCCCCTCCGCTCCTACGATCACGAATCCGGCAAATTATTACAACAAACTCCACATAGTGATAGACGATGCAGATAACGCAGATGACGCGCAATTTGCTATAGCGGTATCGACAGATGGTTTCGCGACCGATACACGCTATATACAAAGTGATAGTACGATAGGGAATGATCTAGGAGTTGAAGACTGGATGACATATAGCAGCTGGGGAAGTGGTTCCGGGTTTGATGTGATAGGACTAAACCCCGATACAACATATACCATAAAAGTGGCGGCGCGTCGTGGAC
>Ga0265293_10001485_pt1 | contig 50958 bp, 40 predicted proteins | sample Munlanlewell138R_FD_192505 | JGI IMG/M metagenome (GOLD analysis project Ga0265293, IMG submission 192505) | Leachate microbial communities from a municipal landfill in Southern Ontario, Canada - Leachate well 138R | ecosystem: Engineered > Solid waste > Landfill > Unclassified | place: Canada... | reverse complement strand
AGAATATACATGTTTTTGGTTTTTTCGTATTCCATAGGGTCAGAAAAACGTTCTTTTTGCACGCGAGTCATATACAAAATATCAGCAACTTCTAATGCTGTTTGCATTTCTGTAGCTTCATAAAATGGTATAGAATTGCTTGTAAGAATTTGCTTGTATTCTTTTGGCAGACGTAATTCTGGGGGAGATACAAAGTAGAATGTAGGGGAAAAATGCATCATTGCCATAATTAATGAGTGCACAGTTCTGCCATATTTTAAATCGCCCACTAATGCAATAGTAAGATTCTCAAGTGTTCCTTGTGTTTTAAGAATCGAATACATATCAAGTAATGTTTGCGAAGGATGTTGATTTGCACCATCACCTGCATTAATAATTGGCACAGGTGATATTTCGCTTGCAAATTTTGCCGAACCTTCTAATGGATGTCGCATTACAATTAAATCACAATAATTTGCAACCGTGAGAATGGTGTCTTTTAATGTTTCTCCTTTTGTAGAACTTGAAGTGTTTGAATCAGAAAAACCAACCACTCGTCCACTTAATCTATTTACAGCACTTTCAAAACTTAGTCGTGTTCGTGTTGAAGGTTCAAAAAAAAGACATGCCACAACATGTCCGTGTAAAATATTTTGATAACTGTTTTGTTCAAATTCTGCCGCAAGGCTAAGAATTTTTTTGTACTCATCAATCTGGTAGTCTGTAATAGAGACTAAACTTTTTCCTTTCATGAATGCAAATATAAAAAAAGCTGATTATTCTTATCAGCTTTTGTGTGTAATTTTTATTTTACTTGTAAATCATCAAAATCAACATCAGAAAAAGATTCTTTTGAATCTGGTTTTGTTTCAGAGGTTGAGTCTGATTGGGTATTGCTTTCTGCAGGAGCGTTTTTTTCTATAAACGCTAAGGTTTCTTTAAACCCGTCAAAAAACTTCTGAAAATCCTCACGATACAAAAAGATTTTATGCTTTTCGTAATTGAATTTTCCTTCACTTTCAAAAATTCGCTTGCTTTCGGTAATAGTTAAAAAGTAATCATTGTTTTTTGAATGTTTTACATCAAAAAAATACGTCCGTTTTCCTGCTCTAACTGCTACTGAGAATGCGTCTTCTCGGTGTACAAATTGTTCTTGCTCGCTCATAATAATTCTATTTTGTATTTCTTCCTATATTCAAATATACATAAAAATACTTATATTAAAACAAAATATAAAAAATATTTCATTGATTTAATAGCAATGTTTTTTTATGAGAACGTTTGCAAACGTTTTTCGAGCATCTTAATTTTTTCTAATGCGTCTGCTTTCTTTTTTTGTTCGGCTTCAACAACATGAGTAGGAGCTCCAGAAACAAACTTTTCGTTTGATAGTTTTTTATTTACAATAGCTAAAAATCCTTTTGTATAATTTAATTCTTCGTTGATTTTTTGCTTTTCCTCCTCGGTATTTACCGCCATGGCAATAGGAATAAAAAATTCAGCAACGCCAATTCTAAATGAAACTGCATTTTCTATTTCTTCTGTACATTCAAAAACAGATGATACATTTCCTAATTTTTGAATAATTGGTAAAAACGAACTTGTATGTATTGTACTTGATTTTGCATGTAATTCTACCGCTTCTTTAAATGCAATTTGTTTGTTTTTTCGCACATGACGAATGCCGGTAACAATTTCTTTTGCTTCTTCATAGAGTTCGAGTGTTGCATTATCACACATCGATTGCGCAGTAAGTTGGATGTTCATAATGCTTTCGCCATCATTTCTTTGGGCAAGATTTTGCCAAATTTCTTCGGTAATAAACGGCATAAATGGATGTAATAATTGCATCATACATTCAAAATAATGCACTGTTTTTTCGTATGTTTTTGCATCAACAGGGCAGGTGTATTCGGGTTTTACAATTTCTAAATACCATGCAGAAAATTCATCCCAAAATAATTTGTAGCTTGTCATTAAAGCTTCCGAAATTCTATAGTTTGCAAATTGTTCTTCAAGGAGTGTGTGTGCTTCACATAATTTTTCCTCAAATGCTTTAATACCTATTTTTGCGTATTCTGGTTGTGGTATGGTAGTATCAACCTTCCATCCGCGAATTAATCGGTACGCATTCCATATTTTGCTTGTAAAATTTCGTCCTTGTTCTGTTAACGATTCGTCAAATAACAAATCGCCACCAGCAGGAGAACATAGCAACATACCCACACGAACGCCATCGGCACCATATTTTTCTATTAATTCAAGTGGTTCTGGTGAGTTTCCGAGTGATTTTGACATTTTACGTCGTGCTTTATCACGCACCATTCCTGTAAAATATACATGTTTAAAAGGATATTGTTTTCGTTCTTCGTATCCGCTCATAATCATTCGAGCAACCCAAAAGAAAATAATATCGTGTCCCGTAACCAACACATTTGTTGGGTAATAGTAATTTATTTCAGCATTATTTGGATTTGTAATTCCGCCAAAAACTGAAATAGGCCACAACCACGATGATGCCCAAGTGTCGAGCACATCTTCGTCTTGTTTAATATCAGCAAGAGATAATTGTTTGTTTCCTGTTTTTTCTTGTGCCAAAACTAAAGCTTCTTCACTTGTTTCTGCACACACAAATTCACCATTTGGTAAATAATACACCGGAATTTGATGTCCCCACCATAATTGACGAGAAATGCACCAATCTCTCACATTTTCCATCCAATGGCGATATACATTTTTGAATTTTTTTGGAAAAAACTCAACTTCATCATTCATCACATTATTGAGAGCAGGAGTGGCAATTTCCTTCATTTTTAAAAACCATTGTGTCGAAAGTTTTGGTTCAATCACCACATTTGTACGTTCCGAATATCCTATTTTGTTGGTATATTCTTCAACCTTTGCAAGATTTCCAGCTGCTTTAATATCATTTGTTATTTCAGTTCGCACCGCAAATCTATCTTTTCCCACATATAACTGTGCAGCTTCAGAAAGAGTACCATTATCATTAAAAATATCTATTACTTCAAGATTATGTTTTAATCCAATTGTATAGTCATTTTCGTCATGTGCAGGAGTTATTTTAAGGCAACCGGTGCCAAATTCCATATCAACATATTCGTCTTGAATAATTGGAATTTCTCTATTAATAAGCGGCACAATCACTTTTTTACCTACAAGGTGTTTGTATCGTGAATCATTTGGATTTACACACACCGCCGTATCGCCTAATATTGTTTCGGGGCGAGTTGTAGCAATGGTAAGCCATTCATCAGTAGAGCCAACAACTTTATAGGTAATATAATAGAGTTTTGATTGTTCTTCCTTATAATATACTTCTTCGTCAGAAACCGCAGTTTTTGCCTGAGGATCCCAATTTACCATGCGTACTCCACGATATATTAATCCTTTGTTGTAGAGCGAAACAAACACTTTTATCACACTTTTGCTTCGTTCCTCGTCCATGGTAAAACATGTTCTATCCCAATCGCACGATGCTCCAAGTTTTTGCAGTTGATTAAGAATTAATCCTCCATGTTTTTCTGTCCAATCCCATGCGTGTTTTAAAAATTCTTCGCGGCTGAGTGAAGATTTTTCAATACCTTCGGATGTAAGTTTTTGCACCACTTTTGCTTCGGTTGCAATAGACGCATGGTCGGTACCTGGCACCCAACATGCGTTAAATCCTTTCATACGTGCTCTTCGTATTAATACATCTTGAATTGTATTATTGAGCATGTGTCCCATGTGCAAAACTCCAGTAACATTTGGTGGAGGAATTACAATAGTGTATGGTTCACGAGAATCAGGGGTTGATGCAAATAGTTTGTGAGAAAGCCAATATGAGTACCATTTAGACTCAACTTCAGAGGCACAATATTGTAAAGGTATTTCCATAAATAAAGCCAGTATATATATAAATTATTGGCGAAAATACTAAAAGAATATCTTATTTTGATATGGATTTATTTGTTTTTTTTAATTTTATTGATGCTTCGTGTGTGTCCAAAAAGTTCAATAGATTTTTTATTGTACGCTTCGGCAGCTTCTTCGGCAGTTTTAAACACACCTAAACGAATAGGTTTTCGTTCATGATAAATAACCGCTCTATATTTATCTCTGTCTTGAACAATGCCTCGATATCCAAATTTATTTTTTGTTTTATTAGTGTTTCTAATAACATTAGCAAGGGTAGTCCATTCAAGATTTTCCATGCGGCAATCAAGAGGATTTCCGTTGTTAAAACGCACATACAATTTTGAAGATTGCTGGGGGCATTCTATAAATGTTTCTGCTATAAGTTTGTGCAAATAAATAGTTTGACATTTAGTAGAACCATCTGCTTGTTTCCAGTGTTTTTGAAAAAAAGCGTATCCACTTGCATGTCGTCTTAAATTTTTAACAAATTTTATACGAATAAGCTCAGGATCATTTATTATAAAATCATATGATTCTTCGTCAACAATAGCAAAATCGTCGCAGTTTTTTAGGGGAAAAGAAAATGTCTTCATAAAAAAAACATAAAAAATTAAACAATGTGTATGTTTTTGGCTTTCAAAAACAAAAAACTCTCAATTGTGGCAAATGTAAAAAAAAAATTGAATAGAAACTATTTTTATCAAAAAATGCTGTATGTTTGTTGCGGATTTGGTTCTATAAAAGATAGTAATTTTTTATAGTGAAGAGGGAATTCGGTTTAAAGCCGAAACTGTTTCCGCAGCTGTAAGTCCTGAAGATTCTCTGCAATTCTTCATAACCACTGTTCATTATAAATGAATGGGAAGGTAGCACGAGAAAGGATAAGTCAGAAGACCTGCCAATCTATAATTATAAAATGATCGGAATAATCGTTTTATGAAATCAATGTATATGAAATATTTTATTAGGTTATTTTTTTTATTGCAATTTATTGGTATGCATTCTTCAGGGCAGGAGGTTGCAGATACAATTGTATTAGGCGAAGTTACAATTTTCCAAGCTCATATTGAATACTTTTCTGATGGAGCTAAGCAAGAAATGCTTGATTCGTCTTTTTTACATCTTTTACCCTTATCTACTTTGAGCGATGTACTTCAGCACGCAACGCCTGCCCTTTTAAAATCATATGGAAGTGCAGGTGCGGCTGCTACAATTTCTTTACGTGGAGCAGGAGCCAGTCGTTCGCAAGTGCTGTGGGAGGGAGTTCCTATTAATTCTTCAACAATGGGGCAATCTGATGTTTCTTTAATTCCTTCAACATCGTTTAATACTATTGCCATAGATCATAGTGGGGCGGGCACGCAATACGGAAGTGGTTCGTTTGGCGGAGCTATAAATCTTTCACATTCACCACGCTGGAAAAAACAAAATTCGTATGTACTGCATCTTTCAAACGCAAGTTTTCAAACGTATAATACGTATTTTCAACATACGCTTGGAAATAATACATACGAATTGAAGGGAACCTATTTTTTTGATAAATCGCAGGGAAATTTTACCTATTTTGATTATATTCTTCAAGATACGCTTACACGAATTAATGCCGACCATAATACGTATGGTTTTTTGCAGAATTTTAATTATAAACCTTCAAATAGTATTGTATGTAAAGCAGGCGTGTGGTATCATGTAAAAAATGCTCATTTGCCAGCAATTATGGGGAGTTATCCGTATAATCATGAAACACAACTTGATTCAACATTTAAAGTGTTTGTGCAGGCTCAAAAAACCTTTTCAAGCAGCATGCTTACGTTTACAAATGCGTGGTTTGATTCCTATCAAATATATACCAAAAAACTGCGTCCTACCGATTCTGTATATTTTTCGTATAACGAAATTCGCACAAAACAACTGTATTCCAGTTTAAAATATCGTGTGTATCAATTAGGACCGTTTACAAATCACACCGAATTTCAGTATATGCACTCTGCGGCAGATGTGCCTGATTATGAGTTAGAACATGCCGAAAACATATATTCGTTTATTAACGCACTGCGTTTTACTCGTTCCAAAATTCGCATCTCAGCAAGTGTACGGAAAGATATTCTTGTTGATACTAAAATTCCATTCTTATATACATTAGGTGTAAGTTATCATCCTTCTACACTTCTGCTTGTTTTTCGTGCCACAAGTAGTAAAAAATATAGACGACCTACGTTTAACGATTTATATTGGCGAGAATGGGGAAATCCTGATTTGTTGCCAGAATACGGCACTTCTCATGAAGTTGGCGTGCAATCGAATATGCGGTTTGGCAAAACACATTCTGTTTTGTTAGATGCATGTACGTTTTACTCATCAATTAATGATATGATAATGTGGGTTCCTGTTGGTGCTTTATGGAGGCCTATGAACGTGTCGCAGAGTGTTTTGCAGGGATTTGAGTTCCGTGTGCATCATTCATATCAAACAGCACATAACATTACATTTCAACAAAAAATAGATGTGGATTTGCATTACTCTCATATTGTGCAATTTGATACTGATGCTAATAATGATTTGGCACGCGGACATCAATTATATTATGTGCCACGAGTGAGTTTAAATTATGCTCCTGGAATTGAATATAAACAGGTAAAATTTGGTGTTATGTGTAATCATCAATCAAAACGATACTACGGAATCAATAAAATCTTGCCTGCATATACTGTTTTTAACGCCTATATTCATATTTCTGTTGCCGATGAAAAAATACCTTCGGTTATGAAATTTTCTGTAAAAAACATTACAAATCTTTCATATGAACATGTGCGTTCGTACCCTTTACCCGGGCGGTCGTTTGAGTTTGGAATAACTTTTTTAATTAATTAATATAAATGTATGTATAATGAAAACACGTATTTTTAAAGTAGTTCTTTTTAGTGGCTTATTAGCTGCTTTTTTCTCATGTAAAAAAGATGATCCAATTACCCCTTTACCTGATGTTGATGAAGTAGGGTATTCCAAAGGCACATTTGTAGTGTGCGAAGGAGCGTTTAACACAAATTCGGGTACTATAATGTACATGAATGACACAGTTTCAATATCTGATGTTTTTGCCGAAGTTAACAACCGCCCATTGGGTGATGTTGTGCAATCAATGCATGTATATGACACGCTTGCGTATATTGTAGTAAATAATTCGCAAAAAATTGAAGTTGTGAATCTTGTTACGTTTCAAAGCATTGCAACAATTCGTGGTGTTTCATTTCCTCAGCATGTGATTCAAGTGCAAAACAATGTGTTTGTAACAAACGGAAATGGATATGCAGATAATTATGTGTATGTGTTTAATACAACAAATTATGAAAAAATTGATTCTATTCCTACAGAAGCTGGTCCAAATCAAATACTCTATTTGCAAGATAGATTGTTTGTTGCAAATACCGGTGGTTGGACAAATGATAGCACAATTACGGTTATTAATCCACATTCGTTTTCTGTTGATACAGTGTTGAATGTAGGTGATATGCCCTTAGGGTGTACTGTTGATAAGGATAATAATTTACTTGTATTGTGCAAAGGATTAACAACATATGACGAGCAATGGAATCCTACTATTAAAAGCAATTCAAAAATTGTGTTGATAAATACAGAAACATTTGAACTAACAACACTCAAAGATTTTTCTCATCAAATAGAAATTTTTGCAACAAACCTTATGTCGTATTATAATGGTATAGCATATTATATTGATAATGATGGAGTATATTCGTTACGCACCGATACGCATGAGGCTACGAAAATAATTTCGGGCAATTTTTATGCAATTTCTATTGAACCAAAAACAGGAAATATCTGGCTGTGCAATACATCTTCATTAACACAGCATACACTTGAAGTGTATTCAAGTTCGGGTAGTAAAATAAAGGAATATAATACCGAAAATTATCCAAATGCAGTGCTGTTTTTAACAGAATAATTGCAAACACACAGAAAAGGAAACAATTACGGTTGTTTCCTTTTTTTGTACCTTTATTTAAATCTCCATAATTATTGCATAAACTATTTTTTAATGTGTATTTTTACCAAAAAAAAAGAATATGCTCATAGTATTTATTATAGCAACTATTTTTATTGCTCTTGCGTTTGTAGGATTAGGGGTTAATATTTTTTTTCGTAACCGTGCCTTCCCCGAAACCGAAGTTGGAAAAAACAGTCAAATGAAAGCCTTAGGACTTTCATGTGCTCGCTGTCAAGAAATGAAAGAATTTCGCGAGCAAAAAAAGTTTGAAAATGTACGTATAGATATTACAAAATTGCAACATTCATAATGATTGCAACATTCATTTTGTAATGTGATTATATCATTTGTTTTTTCAAAAACACCTTTTTTGTTATCGTTTAAAAACACTGTATTTTTATAAAGCTAATAGTACGTTTTCTGTTAAGAAAAATGACACGCATTTATGTTTTTTTTATTATTTTTACGCATTAAATAATTTAGAATAGTATATATGAATGTAAAGCACACGTTTTTTCGGATTTTATTCCTTGGTATGTTTGTATCATCACAAACGTATGCACAAAAACAGGCACAAGCAGAAAACTTTGCAGACTCGCTGTATTCTGGGCTTAGGGATATAAATAAAGAGTTGTATGAATCTGCAATCAGAAAATTTCAATCAGTTCCTGTATATGATACTATGTATGCGCACGCTCAACATGAACTTGGCTTAGCATATATACGTTCTGGTGAATTTAACAAAGCCTGTGCTGTTTTTGACTCCTTACGTTATGCTGAAACCGATTTTGGAAACAACATATACACTGCCTGGGCTATAGCATTAGATAGTCTTAATAAAAAAGAAGAGGCACTTGCTATTTTAGATACAGGTATTTCACACTATCCTCATCAATATTTGTTGTATTACAGTAAAGCAGTTTATTTGCAAGCAATGGAACAGTACGAACAAGCAATGAAAGAATTTCAAAATGCAATTATGTATGCTCCCGGTCATGTAAATTCTCATATACAATTAGGTTTGATAGCTGCTCAAGAGGGACAATACACACGTGCAATGTTAAGTCTTATGTATGCTGCTTTAATGTCGTCAAATCCACAATTAACACTTGAGATTTTTTATTATATGGATTTAGTTGCTGACTTAAATATTGAAGTTACAAAACACAATGTTTCGTTTGGCGATGATGCCTTGTTTACTGATATAGATTTGATTTTTGAACGACAAATTGCATTGAATAAAAAAGTTCATGATGCGTCAAAATTGAATTTATCGTCAACAAAGCAATTTCAAATGATTTGTGAAGCTCTTGCTACACATGATATCTATACAAAAGACAATCAGGATTTTTGGCTGCAAATGTATGTGCCAATGTTTACAAACATTTTTAAAGCACAAGCTTATGCGGGCATGATTTATTTTTGTTTACAAGATGTACAGGTGTCGAGTGTTCAAAAACGTGTTAAAAAAGGTAAAAAAGATATAGATTGGTTTATTAGATGGCTTCAACACCGTTATTCAGATTATAGAAATCATAGATATATGATGTATGACGGTGAGTGGCAAAAAATGTCATTTTATTTTCATGATAATGGTACTGTTGGAGGCATAGGAAAGGTAGATGAAAACAAAGATGTTGATGGCGTGTGGAATTATTTTCATACAAATGGACGTGTTCAAGCGTCAGGGATTTTTGAAAACGGAAAACGTACTGATTTGTGGCAGTGGTTTTTAAAAGACAAAAATGTACTCAGTGAAACAATCATGTTTAAAGAAGATAAAAAAGAAGGTGCTCACATTACCTATAAAAATGATGGAAGTGTGTATTCTATAGCTGCTTGTGAAAATGATGAGTATAATGGATTTATTACCTATTTTTATCCAAGTGGCGATACTATGTCGCATATAATGATAAAAGATGGTGAAAGAGATTCTTTGTTTCTTTCATATCATGAAAATGGTGCTCTTAAAACAAAAGCATTTTTTAAAGCAGGTGATTTGCACGGAACTCTTACCACATTTTATGAAAATGATTCAATTAGATATAGCGAAGAATATAGCGATAATATGTTGAATGGAAATTCTGTAACGTATTACTACAATGGAGCTGTTCACCAAAAAGCTTACTACAAAAATGACGAACTACAAGGTGCGTATGAACAGTATTATGCAAATGGAAATGTTTTGAAAACAGGAAATTATAAAAATAATACTGCTGTTGGTTCGTGGACAACGTATTATGCAAATGGTGTAAAAAAAGAAGAAATTGAATATGACGAGAAAGGAAAAATAAATGCAACACGCACCGTGTTTGATATTGATGGTGTTATGTATTTAAAAGAAGAATATAAAAATGGAGAATTGCTCCGTATTACCTATTTTGACAAACAAGGAACGGTGTTTTTTGAATCAAAAAAATCGGGAAAATCAATTCAATATAAGTCGTTTTTGCCTGACAAAACCCTACAACTTGAAGGAAATCTTGTGAGTGACGAAAAACATGGTGTGTGGAATTATTATAATAAATATGGTGTGTTAGAGTCCACAGATACATTTGAACATGGAAAAAAAGTCAAGGTAGATATTACCTATTCTTCGTTTGGCAAAGAGCAGTCTGTAACTGAATATAAAGACAATGAATTACATGGTTTATCTCTTGAATATCACCCAAATACTATTGTTAAACAAGAAGGATATTATACTGATGGAAATACGACAGGAACATGGTATAGATATTATATTCATGGAGAAATGCTTGATAAATTATATTTTATTGATGATGATGTAGTATATCATTGTAAGTATGGTGTTACTGGGAAAATAACTGATGAGTATTTTTATAAAGATAATGTCTTGCAATCACAAAAAAAATATGATTCAACCGGAGTGGTGCAACAAGAAATTTCTCAATTCCATGGCGAAATTTTGCATTACGACCCTCATTCAAAAAAACTAACATCAAAGCTTTTTTACAAAAACGGTAAAGCACAAGGGAATGCAGAATGGTATTATTATAACGGAAAAATTGCAACACGTGGAGCGTATTGTAACGGAGAACGCCATGGTGTGTGGGAGTGGTATTCGGTAAAAGGAACACTTCTTACAAAAATTACTTATATGTATGGCGAAGTGCAGGGCGTTTTGTATAGATATTATGAATCAAATGGTGCTTTACGTGCCACCGAAACCTATGAATTTGATAAGCAGCAAGGTGAAGAAACGTATTATCATGCAAATGGAAAAATGCATTATACGTGTAATTATATAGATGATAACATACACGGCGAGGTTCGCTATTTCTCTGAAGCGGGAAATGTGTATCAAATTCGCTATTATAATCAAGGTAAAGTAATAGGACACTCGTATTTAGATAAAGATGGAAATGCGGTGCCAATGATTCCTTTTAACGGAAGTGGAAAAGTAGTGTTTTATTATAGCAACGGAACTAAATCGCTTGAATGGGAACGAGAAAATGGACGACTCACAGGTGAATATATTCGCTACGCCGAAAATGGAACTGTTATGGAACGTGAAACATATGAGAACCATAAAAACCATGGAAAATCAATGCGTATGACATCTCCTCAGCATCTTGGACAGGAATTGAATTATTATTATGGCGAATTACACGGTGTGAATAAAAAATATTATCCTAATGGAGTTCTGTTTTTAGAATCAACATATTATTACGGTGAAATACATGGCACCGAAAAAGAATATAATACGAAAGGACAACTAACTTATATACGAGAGTATTATAGTGGTGAACTTATACATGAAAAAATTGTTAGAAATTAAATCTGTATAATGGTAGTTCAGAAAAATTATTCTCACTTTTTGCTGCGTTTTTATATAATTACTGCTTTTTTGCTGGTTTATTTTACGCATTCTCATGCCCAAATACCACAGCAAGATTATGCTCAATACACTGCTTTGTTTCCGAACGAAAACGCTATATACTCTAAGTATAATGAAACGGTGTATATTGATATTGTGAAAAATGATATCCGCATAAAATCAAAGTACGAAAAAGAGCTTTTTTTCACTAATAACAATGCTGCTCAATACAATAAAGAGAATATTTATTATAACGATTTTTTTAAAATTCAGGCAATTAAAGCCCATACCCGTATTCCAAACGGAAATAAATACACTACAAAACATGTAAAAACTATTAATGATAGCGATGTGCTTCGATCATCTTTTATTTTTCATGATGATATACGTGTGAAAAAATTTGTGTACGAAGGTTTAGAAAAAGGCTCGTTTTCATATCTTTCGTATGAACAAATTTACGAAGAACCGCATTTTTTCGGGAGTTTTAATTTTCAGTCATACATTCCAATTGTAGAAGGAACTTATACTATTTATGCTCCAAAAGGAGTTGATATTGGTTATGTTGTTTTTGGGGAAGATTCTATTAATCAAAATGTTACATACACCACAAAAGCCTATAATAAAGGTACGCAACATATTTGGAACGTAAAAAACATGCCGAAAATGATTCGAGAATCAAATGCTCCTAATTATCGGTATTATGCTTCTCATATACAGGTATATATAAAAAAATATCATACAAAAAATGGTGAGGAAGTAATTTTATATAATGATGTTTCTAAACTTCACTCATGGTATGCCGATTTACTTACTCAAGTGCCACAAAGTCTAAGTTCTGAGTTTATTTCACTTTGCGATAGCATTGCTACGATAAGTGTAAACGAAGAAGATAAGGTGCGGAATGTTTTTTATTGGGTGCAAGATAATATTTATTACATTGCGTTTGAGGCTGGTTTAGAGGGGTTTATACCGCGTGGTGCCGATGCTGTTTTTGAAAAACGATATGGCGATTGCAAGGATATGTCTAACTTAATTGTGGCAATGCTTAAACAAATGGGAGTAAAGGCACATCATACATGGATTGGTTCTCGCGATATTCCTTATACCTACCATCAAGTTCCCACAACTTCGACTGATAATCATATGATTGCAACATATATTGATTCCACAAACACGGTAACATTTCTTGATGCAACTTCAAAATTGCTCCCGTTTGGAATGCCTTCGGAATTTATTCAAGGAAAACAGGCTCTTATTAATGATGCTTTTGGTAAACCCTACCATATAGAAACAGTGCCAATAATTGATGCTAATACAAATTCTTATATTGATACAAGTTATTTGCATATAGAAGAGAGAGGGTTACATGGTAAAAATAGTATTACTTTGAATGGGTATATAAAGCAAAATGTAGCTCGTCAATTGCAACATGCCAACGAAAAAGATACTAAGGAGTTTTTAAAACGATACACACGAAAAGGTAATAATACATTTAATATTACATCATACACGCTTGCAAATCTCCAAGAACGTGAACAACCTATGGTTTTAGAAACAGATTTTTCTATTCAAAATATTCTTGTTCAAAGTAATAACGATACGTTTATTAATCTTAATATTGATGGTTTTGCTGATAGGTACGACATACGAAAAGACCGCCATTATCCTATAGAAAATGATTACGCTGAAAGCTTTAAAATCACCAATATTCTTACTGTGCCCGATAATTATACAATTCAACATATTCCTGAAAACAGTGCTTTTTCTTCAGATTTATTTGATTATTCAATAACGTATGAAGTTGATGCAAACAAAATTTATTATACCTTGCATATTACAAATAATGCTACATTTGTTACAAAGCATGATTTTGAATTACTCAATAATTTTAATGCTCACTTAAAAAGAGCATATAAAGAATCAATAATAATCACAAAACAGTAATAATATGAAATGTATCTTTCTCTTTTTCTGCATGTTCGGCTTTTTAGTATCTGGTTTTTCTCAATCCAAACACGCTTCATATACATGGGAATATGCTCAATATGATACTGTTAAAAAAGACTATGAATTAGAAAACAGCATTGTGATATTTGAAAAAAAAATGGTAGAACTCTTTTTTTCTGCGGATAATCAATTTCGTCAAATTGAAATACTTCACAAAAAAGTTCAACTCAACTCTAACGATGCCATAGAAGAATACAACACTATTTATTTGCCAGCGAGTACACATACAAAAAAAGTACTTGACCAAAAAACACGGGTAATCACAAAACAAGGAGTTGTAAAAGAGTTAGATAATTCTGCTATTCAAGTAAAGCAAAATCCAGAATCAGGTAAAACTTATAAATATTATGCAATAGAAGGAGTGGAAATAGGGAGTCAAATAGAGTTTTATTACATTACCGAAGATGATGCAAGTTATAATGGAAACGTGTATTCATATCAAGATGATGAAGTAAAACAAAATGTAACTTTTTCGCTTGTGTGTCCAAAACATATGTTTTTTGCGTTTCATGTGCAAAACAATGCAATGCAGCCTGCGCTTGATTCATTAGACTCGTTAGATTCATTAGCTGAGTACAATGAGTATGTGGGTATTGATGAAAATGTGGAAAAGCTTGAGTCTGAATCGTTTTCAAATTATTCAGCAAATAGAAAGCGTATTATTTATAAAATGGACTATTTTGTGACTAATTCTAAAACAACACGTAATGTAGTGAGTTATGGCGAAATAGGGCAATCAATTTATTCGCTTTGTTATTCAAATGTTTCAAAACCTGAAAATAAGGCGATTCAGAAAATTATTAAATTATCGGGTGTTCAGGATAAGGATTCTGAATTTGATAAAATTTTTAAAATCGAAAATTATCTTAAAAAAAATATTGCAATTGGCGAGGTTGGAGCATATAATATTGCAAACGGTTTTTCAAAAAAAATCATGTCGAGTATAGGTGTGTTACGAACAATGGTAAATTGTTATAAACAACTTGGAATTACTCATGAAATCGTGCTTACATCTGACCGAAATTCTCTGTATTTTATAGACACATTCGATTCATACGTGTTTCTTCAAGAATATTTGCTGTATTTTCCAACAGTAGAAAAATATCTTATACCAACCGAACAATTTTACCGATTAGGATTAATTCCGCATAACTATATATATAATAAAGGCTTGTTTTTAAAAGAAGTTTCGGTTTTAGGATATACAACAGGTGCGGGCGAAATAAAATTTATTCCAGCACCCTCAAAAGACGAAACGTATAGCAAAATGTATTTGAATGTGCAGTTTCAAGATGATCCAACAAATGTTATAATTGACTCACGTAATGAAAGTTATGGGTATTATTCTCATGCAGTGCAACCATATTTTTATCTGTTAGATGAAAAAACTACACGTGAGTTGCAAGAAGAACTTATAAAATCAATTTCTTCTGATATTGAAATCCTTTCAATGGAATATCAAAATATTCAAATTGAAGATGTTGGACAAAAACCAATGATTAGCATTTCAAAATTTGATGCATCAAATTTTGTGGAATCAGCAGGAAACAAATTCCTATTTAAAATAGGAGAGCTTATTGGTCCTCAAATGGAATTGTATCATGATGATTCTCGAAAAATGCCTGTTGAAAATGATTTTAATCGTTCCTATTATCGCGAAATATCGTTTACTTTGCCCGAAGGCTATAGGGTTGAAAATCTTGATGATATTATAATTGATAAAAAAATAGTTGAAGAAGATGGTACAATAAGTGCACAATTTGTTTCAAATTATACAATAGAAAACAATGTGGTAACTGTAATTTCCGAAGAATTTTATGACAAAATACAGTATCCTGTTGAGATATACGAAGAATACCGTCAAGTAATTAATGCTGCTGCCGATTTTAATAAAGTAGTGTTTGTGTTTGCTAAAAAGTAGGTGGTATGAAGCGATTACTCATCAAGCAAATCGGGGCGTAAAGCACGTGTGCGTGCCAACGACTGCTCTAAATGCCATGCTTCAATTGCTTTTGTGTTTCCCGATAAAAGAATTTTGGGCACTTCCCAGCCATTATATACTTCAGGACGAGTATATATAGGAGGTGATAATAGGTTATCTTGAAAAGAATCATTGAGAGCAGAACTTATATCCGACATAGCACCGGGAATCAGTCGCACTATAGCATCAGTAACCACAGCTGCGGCTAATTCGCCACCAGTAATTACATAATCGCCTATAGAAAACTCTTGTGTAACAATATGTTCGCGAATACGAGAATCAATGCCTTTGTAATGTCCGCAAATAATGATAATATTTTGTAACAATGAAAGTTTATTTGCCGATGATTGCGTAAATTTTTTACCATCGGGTGTCATATATAAAATTTCGTCATATGTTCGTTCAGCCTGCAATGCAACAATGCAACGATGAATAGGTTCAGCCTGTAACACCATTCCCGCACCGCCGCCAAACATATAATCATCTACTTTTTTATGTTTATTTTGAGAATATTCTCGAATATCGTGAACAACAATTTTTACAGCATTTTTTGTTTGTGCACGTTTAATAATTGATGTGTTAAACGGACTGTCTAATAATTCTGGAAGTACTGTTAAAATATCTATTCTCATGTTTTGCAAAAATATCTACAAAAATACTAAAATGTGCGTATCCTCTTGCCTGTTTTGCGTGAAAAAAAAGAATATGATTTTTTATATGAGCAAAAACCGTTAAAATCATCTAAAAAGTATAATTGATACTGTATATTTTTTTCATTTTTCCTATATTTGTAGGGTAGTATTTATTAACGCAATATATAATATATGGATATAGAAATAATTTCAAAAGCAAAAAGTTGGTTACAAGGTAATTACGATGAGCAAACAAAAAAAGAAGTTCAACAATTACTTGATTCAAACGACCCCGAATTAGAAAATGCTTTTTATAAAAATTTAGAATTTGGAACTGGTGGTTTACGTGGAGTGATAGGTGTTGGAACGAATAAAATAAATATTTATACGGTAGGTATGGCAACGCAAGGTTTTGCCAATTACATAAAAAAAGTGTTTGCTGCCGAATCAAATATCTCTGTTGCAGTAATACATGATTGCAGAATACGTGGACGATTATTTGCGGAAACTACAGCTAAAATTTTCGCTGCAAACGGATTTACCGTATATCTTTCAAAAGAACTTCGTCCTACACCTGAACTTTCGTTTGCAATTCGTCATTTAGGATGCAAGGCGGGTGTTAATATTACGGCATCGCATAATCCAGCAAAATATAATGGTTATAAAGCATATTGGGACGATGGTTGTCAACTTGTTGCACCACACGATGATAATGTTATTACCGAAGTAAATAAAATTGCAAGCATTGATGATGTAAAATGGAGTGGAGGCGAGGAAAATATAATTTTATGGGACGAGAAAATTGATAAACCCTACATTGAAGCAATAAAAGGGCTTTCGATGGCAGCTGATGTTATTAAAAAACAACATGATTTAAAAATAGTATATACACCGCTTCATGGTACTGGTATAACGCTCGTGCCTCGTGTGCTCAAAGAATATGGATTTACAAATGTTCATATAGTTGAAGAACAGGCTGTTGTTTCCGGAGAATTTCCAAGTCTTAGAAAACCCGGAACAAAAATGTGTGATAAGTCTGAATGTTCTGAAACAGCATGGTTTGCGAAACTTCATGAAATAACAGAAGCTCCAAACCCTGAAAAACAATCGGCTATGGCGTTATCTATACAAAAAGGTAAAGAAATAGATGCCGATATAATTATGGCTACCGACCCTGATGGAGACCGTGTGGGAATTGTGGTGAAAAATACAGAAGGAGAATATATTATTCTTAATGGAAATCAAACCGCTGCACTTTTGGTACATTATCTTCTTGAACAGTGGCACAAACAAGGCAAATTACAAGGAAAAGAGTTTGTTGTGAAAACAATTGTTACCACCGAACTTGTAACCGAAATTTGTAAAAAATATAATGTTGAAATGTTTGATGTGCTTACTGGCTTTAAATTTATTGGAGAGCGAATACGCGAATTAGAAGGCAGTAAAAAATTTATAGTAGGAGGTGAAGAAAGTTACGGGTATTTGGCAGGAGATTTTGTGCGTGATAAAGATGCAATAGTTGCATGTGCCCTTATTGCTGAGGCTGCGGCAGTAGCAAGAAACGAAGGGAAAAGTTTATACGATGTGCTTGTGGACATATATATATCGCACGGATATTATCAAGAAAGTTTAGTAACTCTCGAAAAAGAAGGAAAAGCGGGACAAAAAGAAATTGCCGACATGATGAAGGCGTTTTGTTCAAATCCTCCAAAAGAACTTAATGGTTCACGAGTAATACGAATAAAAGATTATAAATCACAAAAAACAATAGATACACAAACTAACGAACAAACGCCTATTGATTTGCCAGTTTCAGATGTACTACAGTTTTTTACCGAAGATGGCTCAAAAGTAACCGTCCGACCATCAGGAACAGAACCGCTTATTAAATTTTATTTTGGTGTTAAAACATCAGTTTCTTCAAAAGATGATGTTAAACGCGCAGAAAAAATTCTACTTGATAAAATTAATGGACTTAAAAAATCTTTAAATCTTTAAAAAAATATTATGACGTTTAAAAATAACAGCTATGGAATTTGAAAAAATTGTTCAGAAACTTGCAAAACAATACAAGCAAAGAATTGTTTTGCCCGAGGGGACAGAACCACGTACACTCCGAGCTGCTGATATAATTATAAAAGAAAAAATAGCGGAAATTGTTCTTATTGGAAATCCTGATTTTATAAAAGATTTTGCACAAAAAGAGCAGTTGGAACATATTCAATTTGCAACAATTGTTGATCCTCTGAATCATGATAAAACTGAAGAGTATGCACGTTTGGTTGTGGAAATTCGTAAAAATAAAGGAGTTGATATTGAAACTGCACGCGAATTAATTAAAAACCCACTGTATTTGGCTGCTACTATTATTAAAGCAGGTGATGCCGATGGCGAAGTTGCGGGGGCTGAAAATACAACTGGTAATGTATTGCGTCCAGGTTTTCAATTAATAAAAACATTGCCGGGTGTATCATTGGTTTCGAGTGTGTTTGTGATAATTCTTAAAGATAAAGAATTTGGTGATGATGGAATGATGATTTTTGCCGATTGTGTGGTAAATCCTGACCCAAATAAAGACGAATTGGCTGAAATTGCTGTTACAACTGCACGAACTGCAAAAAAATTATTGGGCATGACACCGCGTATTGCAATGCTTAGCTTTTCTACGCATGGTAGCGCACAACATAAAATGATAGATAAAGTGGCTCATGCAACTAAAATAGTGCAACAAAATTATCCTAATTTACTCATTGATGGCGAAATGCAACTTGATGCGGCTATTATGCCCGAAGTGTGTGCTAAAAAAGCACCAAATGCTAAAATTCAAGGAAATGCAAATGTGCTTATCTTCCCCACCTTAGAGGCAGGAAATATTGCATATAAATTAGTGCAACGTTTTGCTCATGCCGATGTATACGGACCAATAATGCAGGGGCTTGCTGCACCTATTAACGACCTTTCTCGTGGCTGCTCGGTTAATGATATTGTGAATGTGGTGGCTATTACTGCAATACAGGCAAGTCAAAGTAAAAAAAGTATTGATGAGTTTTAATGAATATAAAAAATAAATAATAGTATGAAAATATTGGTGCTCAATAGCGGAAGTTCGTCAATTAAATTTCAACTTCTTGTAATGCCTCAAGAAACGGTAATGGCAGTAGGTTTAATTGATAGAATTGGCTCGCCAAAAAGTGTGTTGAAATTTGAATCAAATGGTAAAAAAATAACACGAGAAATAGAAATCCTTGATCATGACACTGGTGTTTCTATAATTGTTGAAACTTTAAAAAATCCAGAATTGAATATTATTCAATCTGTTGATGAAATTTCTGGTGTTGGACATAGGGTTGTGCATGGGGGAGAGTGGTTTAATAGTAGCGTGGTGCTTTCTGATGATGTTGTTCAAAAATTATCGCAATGTTGCGAATTAGCACCACTTCATAATCCTGCAAATATTAAAGGTATTATGTCTGCTCAAAATCTCTTGCCACATACAACACAATGTGCCGCCTTTGATACTGCTTTTCATCAAACAATGCCTTCTAAAGCATTTATGTATGCAATTCCGTATGCATATTATGAAAATTTTAAAATTCGTAAATACGGGTTCCATGGTATAAGCCATCAATATGTGTCCCAAGAAGCTGCAAAACTTGCAAATATTCCGTATTCTGAAGCAAAAATTATTGTATGTCATCTTGGAAATGGAGCATCAATTTCGGCAGTGAAACATGGTAAGTCAATTGACACTACTATGGGTTTAACACCTTTAGAGGGACTTATGATGGGAACACGTAGTGGCGATTTAGATGTAGGTGCTGCGTGCTATATTATGAGAAAAGAAAACCTTTCGGTTGACCAAATTGATACACTCTTTAATAAAAAAAGTGGACTTTCTGGCGTGTCTGGGTTTTCGTCGGATATGCGTGATATTCAAAATGCTGCTGCTGACGGAAATGAGCGTGCTCAACTTGCTTTAGATATGTTTGCTTATAGAGTTAAAAAATATATAGGTTCGTATGCGGCTGCAATGGGCGGAGTTGATGCTATTGCCTTTACGGGTGGTATTGGAGAAAATAGTAAAATATTGCGTGCAAAAATTCTACAAGATTTTGATTTCTTAGGAATTTCCTTGCATGAAACAGCAAATAATACTGCTCATGGAGATACAATTATTTCTACTGATTCGTCTCGGGTAAAAGCAATGGTTATTGAAACAAATGAAGAAATAATTATTGCTCGTGATACCTATAATCTTATACAAAAAAATACTGTATGAGAAACTCAAAAATTTGTCAGCTTTTTTCTATACAATATCCTATTATTCAGGGAGGTATGGTGTGGTGCAGCGGATGGAAACTTGCTGCTGCTGTAAGTAATGCTGGGGGACTTGGTTTGTTGGGAAGCGGAAGTATGTATCCTGAGGTTTTACGAGAACATATCTCTAAAATGAAAATCGCTACAAATAAACCGTGGGGAGTAAATATTCCTCTTTTATATCCTGAAATTGATACAATTATTGACATTGTGATAACTGAAGGGGTGAAAATTGTTTTTACTTCTGCTGGCAGTCCTAAAATATGGACAAAAATTCTTCAAAATCATGGAATTATTGTGGTGCATGTTGTGTCAAGTGCTTTGTTTGCAAAAAAATGCGAAGAGGCTGGTGTTGATGCTATTGTTGCCGAAGGATTTGAAGCTGGAGGACATAATGGAAAAGATGAAACAACAACATTCTCGCTTATTCCACATGTGCGTGAAACTACAACTTTGCCGCTTATTGCCGCTGGGGGAATTGCACGCGGAGAACATATGTGTGCAGCTATGATTCTTGGTGCAGATGGGGTGCAAATTGGTTCTCGATTTGCCGTATGTAAAGAATCTTCGGCTCACGATAATTTTAAACAGGCTGTGTATAAGGCAAATGAAGGAGATACATTTTTATCACTGAAACAAATATCGCCAACGCGTATGCTTAAAAATCCTTTTTTTGAGCGTGTGCATAGTTTAGAACAAAATGGAGCATCTGTAGAAATGCTTAAAGATTTATTGGGAAAAGGACGAGCTAAAAAAGGAATATTTGAAGGGGATATTGAACAGGGTGAATTGGAAATAGGACAAGGTGCTACGTACAGTACACACGAACAAACTGCGGCTGAAATTATACAAGAAATTGTTGCTGCATATACAACAAAAGTAAAACACATTAAAACAAATATGTTTGATATATAAATAAGATTCATGATTGTATTTGAAACATTTGAACTCGAAAATGGACTTCGATTTATTGTAAATACCGATACAAATACGCCCTTTGTTGCTGTTAATACCATATATAATGTTGGTTCAAAACATGAATCGCCCAATAAAACAGGATTTGCTCATTTGTTTGAGCATCTTATGTTTGGAGGTTCTAAAAACATTCCTTCGTTTGATACGCCACTTCAAAAGGTGGGAGGTGAAAATAACGCATTTACAAATACCGATATCACAAATTATTATATTACGCTGCCAAAAGAAAATATTGAAACTGCATTTTGGCTTGAATCGGATAGAATGCTTGAACTTGCTTTTTCTCAAAAAAGTCTTGATGTGCAAAAAAATGTTGTGATTGAGGAGTTTAAACAACGGTATTTAAATCGTCCGTATGGCGACACATGGCTGCATATACGCCCAATGGCATATAAAACACACCCATACCAGTGGGCAACAATTGGTAAAACTATTGAACATATTCAAAGTGCAAATTTAGATGATGTGCGTGATTTTTTTTATACTCATTATGCTCCAAATAATGCTGTTGTCGCAATATCTGGAAATGTAAGTGTGAAAAAAGTAAAGAAATTAGCAAAAAAATGGTTCGCTTCTATTCCAAAAAGAGATATTGTACATACACAAATGCCTGTAGAAAAAAAACAAAGAAAAAAACGTACCTACACGCTTGAACGTGATGTGCCGTCACATGCTATTTACAAAGTATATCATATGTGTGGACGATTTCAACAGGATTTTTATGCAACAGATTTACTCTCAGATATATTGTCGAATGGAAAATCGGCTCGTCTTTACACTGAATTAGTGCAAAAACAAAAAATATTTAGCGAAATAAATGCATTTGTTACTGGCGAAATAGACCCCGGATTGTTTGTTATTTCTGGAAATGTAATGCCCGGATATAATATAGATGAGGCAGAACGTGCTATTGATTTGGAAACGGAAAAATTATCACACGAAATGGTGTCTGAGCATGAACTGCAAAAAGTAAAAAACAAGGTAGAATCAACAATTATTTTTAGTGAAACAAGTATTTTGCAAAAAGCTATGAATTTAGCACGTTTTGAGTTGTTACATCACGCACATATGCTTAATCATGAAGTTGAAAAATATGCAGCGGTAAGCACGCATGATATTAATCGTGTTGCTCAATCGGTTTTGTGTGCTCAAAATGAATCAGCATTGTACTATATCTCTAAAACTATATAATATACAAAATCAGCATGAAGTTGCAAAGAACAAAAGCTCCTGCATCAAAAGAAATAAAACGACTTTCGTTTGAGAAAGCAAAAAAACAAATTCTTAAAAATGGTATTGAACTGTATTCCATTACTGTAGGCGAACAAGAAATACTTAAAATTGATTTTATGTTTGCTGCTGGCGAATGGTATCAAACAACGCCTTTAGTGTCAGCATCTACTATTCAATTACTTCAGGAGGGAAGTGCATTATATTCTGCAGATAGCATTGCAGAACAATTAGATTTTATGGGTTCGTATATTTATTTTAATGCCTCAAAACACACTGCTACAATAACCGTATATACGCTGGTGAAATATTTTGAAGAAACGATTAAAATATTAGAAGATGTAATTAAAAATCCGCAATTCCCCGAAGAAAAATTTAGAACATACGTAGCAAAAAAACAACAACTCTATACTTTAGAACGAGAAAAAGTGGAGGTGATGGCACAAAAAAAGTTTGTACAAGTTGTTTTTGGTACGCAACACCCATACGGTATATCTCACGAACCCGAAGAGTTTTTAAATCTTACTGTTTCTCAATTAAAAAAATTTCATGCACACTTTTATAATTCTAATAATTGTAAAATTGTTATGTCTGGAAAAATAAAATTGGAACAGCATGAAATTATTACTCGCTATTTTGGAGATGCTGCCTGGAATGTACACAAGTCGGTAATAACTTTGCCCGATTATGTTATTGAACCTTCTGAACAAAAATCTCATTTTGTTGAAAAACCTGATGCGGTGCAATCGGCGGTGCGAGTAGGAAAATTGCTTGTAAATAAGTATAATCCCGATTATTCAACTCTTCAGGTGTTAAACACTATTTTAGGCGGTTATTTTGGTTCACGCCTTATGTCAAATATTCGCGAAGATAAAGGATATACGTATGGAATTGGGTCGGGTATAGTGTCGCATAAAACGGCAGGATATTTTGTTATTGTGTCGCAAGTGGGGAGCAATGTATGCAAACAAGCTCTTAACGAAATATATTATGAATTAAAGCGTTTGCGAACCGAAACAATACCAGATGCTGAAATCCAGACTGTTAAAAATTATATGAAAGCGGCTATTGCTCGTAATTTTGATGGACCGTTTGCTTTATCTGAAAGTTTTAAAACTATTTTAGAATATGATTTAGGATATAAATATTATATGCAATTCTGGAAAAAAATTGATAAAATTTCAGCATCTGAACTTAAATATTTAGCAAATACCTATCTTAATGAAGGTTCTATGTATGAGGTGATTGCAGGTGGAAATCCATAATAAATACTCTATGAAACAGATTTTTTGTTTTCTTTTTGTGTTGTGTATTGCCAATAGTTCTTTGTGTTTTTCGCAAAGTATTGACCCGCCCGAAGTGCAATTTGTGAGTGTGAATCCATATACCAATCAAATAAGCGTAGCATGGAATGCAAGTTCAAATACAAATGTTGCGTTTACGCGTGTGCATTATGTATATGATAAATCTACAATAATAAAAGGACAAACAGTTGAAGATATTTACGAAAATGCAGATGATACACTCATTTTTTCTACATCTTCGTATCCTATTTTTACAAAGCAAGCAAACGAAGCTCCTTTATCTTTTGCAGTTGATGTATATACCACAACCAATGAAAATTCAATAACATTAGATAAATATCATACAACGTGTTTCCTTTCAAACACTACCTATGAATGTGCGGGGGGAATCAATCTTTCATGGACAGCTTATGAGGGTGATAATGTGTCTGTTACTGCATACGAAATTATTGAAGTTGTAGATGCGAACACCGAGATTGTTATTGGAAACGTGGCGAGTTCGCAGCGTGAGTTTCTTGTCCCTCACACACACATGCAGCTTCGTCGTTTTTTTGTACGAGTTTATATAAAACATACAAATTCTGCCCTCTATGTTTCGACTTCAAACCTCACAACTTCTGAATATTCTACTGGTACGTATCCTACTTTTTTAGACATAGAAACAATGCATGTAGATACTGCTCAAAATATAATTTTGTATATGCATTGTGATTCGCTTTCTGACTTTTCTACCTATCTTGTTGAACGTTCCTTTCAAAATCGAGTGCATTTTGTGGCATATGATACCATATATGCTCCAAAACACGCATCGCATTTTTCGTATGTGTTGCCACATCGTTTTTATGTTGATTCATTATTTTTTTATAGACTTCATGCAATAGATGATTGTGGTACAATACTTACAACAACAGCTATTGTAAATCCTATGCAGTTGTATGTTCAGGATTTAAGTCCGTATGAACATCTTTTATCATGGCACCCCGGTTTAATGTGGAGTGAAGAATATGATGGATATCGTGTGGTTAGAATTACTAATGCAACCACAGAAACATATATTGCAGAACTTTCTGTAAGCGAAGAGGTATTGTTAGATGAAATTACCGACTATGCTATTGACCCTAAAATTTGTTATAGAATTGATGCATTTAAAAACAGAGAAAATAAAGCATTATATACAAATTCAAATTATGCGTGCGTGTATAAAGAAAGTAGCATTTTTTTTCCAAACGCCTTTAACCCACAGAGTGCGATAGAAGAAAATAGAGTGTTTAAACCAAAATTTGCGTACATTGCAGGAACGTACAATCTACAAATTTATAGTAGAAATGGCTCAATGATATTTGAAAGCACCTCTATAGAAAAAGGTTGGGACGGAACCATTAATAAAAAAATGGCAGCAGAAGGAAGTTATTTATATACTGTTATTATTGAAATGCCAAGTAAAAAAACAATACATAAAACAGGAGCTGTTATGTTACTATTACATGATTAACAGTAAAAAATAGCGAGTTTTACTATACGTAAGGAGTGTTTTTGGTTATTTTTCAACTTTTTGATTGTCAATAATTTTTTTTACAAAACAGTTTAAAATGAATGGTTTTTAATACTTTTGCGTAATAACAAAAGTTTGTCAGCAATTTATCATTATCTGAAAAGATTAGAGTATAAATTGTTTGAGTATCTATTTGAATTTATGTTTAATATGTTTTAAAACATACGTACTAAGAAAATGGCAGAATTTACGCAAGAAGAAAAAGATTATATCGAAAGTCAGTTTAAAGAAATTCTCAAATGCTGTCCAAAATGCAATAAAGATCAGCATAGTGTTGATATGATACGAAAAGCATTTGATCTTGCTAATAAAGCTCATTATGGAATTCGCAGAAAATCAGGAGAACCGTACATTATTCACCCAATTGAAGTGGCAAAAATTGTTTCGGGTGATATTGGCTTAGGTATGCGTGCTGTAATATGTTCATTATTACATGATGTAGTTGAAGATACTGATGTAACAATAGAAGATATTGAAATTTTATTTGAACCAAAAATCGCACAAATTATTGACGGACTTACCAAAATTAGGGGAGTACTGAAAACAAAATCAAGTCAAGCCGAAAATATCAAAAAAATATTACTTACTTTATCAGAAGATGTTCGTGTGATTCTTATTAAAATTGCTGATAGATTGCATAATATGAGAACATTAGGCTCAATGCCAATTGATAAACAATTGAGAATTGCTGCTGAAACTCGTTCGTTTTTTGTGCCTCTTGCTCATCGACTTGGATTTTATAATATTAAAACAGAACTCGAAGACCTTTGCTTAAAACACGAACATCCTATTATTTATAATGATATTTATAATAAACTGAAAGGAAGCGAAAAAAAACGTGTGCACTATTTAAATCGATTTTGTATTCCTTTAATGATGGCACTTGAACAAAATAATGTGAAATATCAAATTACAAGTCGCTCAAAATCAATATCATCTATCTGGAATAAAATTCAAAAGAAAAATGTGTCTTTTGAAAATGTATATGATGTTTTTGCAGTTCGTATTATTTTAACCGATGTGCCCAGAGATGAGGAAAAAGCAATGTGTTGGCGTGTATATTCCTTTATAACAGACACATACACGCCAAACCCGAAACGTTTGCGTGATTGGATTAGTACGCCAAAAGATAATGGATACGAGGGCTTGCACACTACGGTAATGGGACCCGATGGAAATTGGGTTGAAGTGCAAATTCGTACAGAACGTATGGACGAAATAGCAGAACACGGATATGCGGCACATTGGAAATATAAAGATGTTGATGGATTTGACAAGACAGAATTAGAACAGTGGTTGCAACGATTGCGTTCAACACTGGCAAATCCTAATAATGATGCACTTGCCTTTCTTGATGATTTTAAATTGAATTTATATGCAACCGAAATATTTTTGTTTACACCAAAAGGCGATTTAATACGTCTGCCAAACGGAGCTACAGCACTCGATTTTGCATATGAAATTCATACGCAAGTAGGACATTATGCAATAGGGGCAAAAATAAATCGACATAAAACAGTGCCGCTCGATTATGAACTTAGAAGCGGAGACCAAATAGAAATATTAACTTCAGAAAAACAAAAACCACAAAAAGAATGGCTTGCATTTGTATCAACAGCAAAGGCAAAAACAAATCTACAACAGGTGTTTAAAAACGCACGTAAAAAGGCAATTTTAAAAGGACAGAAAATTTTAACAGATACCTTACAAAACAATAATATAAAAGAAAGCGATTCGGTTTTTGATAAACTTATGCTGCATTATGGCGCTGTAACCATTGATGATTTACATGAAAAAATTGGCGAAAAAGCAATAGATTTAGTAGATATTGTTGATGTGATTGCGAAAAAACGTAAAAATAAAACAGTGCAGTTTTGGAAATTGCAACTTCGAAAAAACAAACAAAATGAAGAAGATGTTGATGAAGAACAAGATAATGTGCGTGTTATAAGTCATGCAACTAATTATATAATTGCAGAATGTTGCCGACCCATTCCCGGCGATTCTGTTGTGGGATTTGAAATTCCAAACGGTTTTATTATTCATGCAAGTACCTGTCCAAACGCAATTGAATTGCAAACACAACATACCGCACATAGAATTAAATGGATAAACAAAAAAGAACAGGCATTTTTGGTGAGTATTCGTGTGGAAGGAAAAGATAGAATAGGGTTGCTTAATGAAATTTCAAGAGTTACATCATATCAATTGAATATAAACATTAGAACAGTGCATATTGAAACATACGATAAACAGTTTGAAGGAACGTTAGACTTGTATATAAATGATCTTCAGCATTTAAATAATCTTATGGTGCGATTGCAAAAAATTAAAGGAGTAACTAAAGTAATGAGAATAGATAAAAGTTAAAAACTTATAAACAACTTCTCACTATATGAGTACTTACACAGCAAATTTCATTATTTTTACAAGGTTTTTTATTTAATTAAATTTTATACGAATGAATACAGATGTTTTATTAGGATTACAATGGGGGGACGAAGGAAAGGGGAAAATTGTAGATGTTTTAACGCCAAAATATGATATTATAGCACGCTTTCAAGGAGGTCCAAATGCGGGACATACACTTGTGTTTAATAAGGTAAAACATGTGTTGCATACAATTCCTTCTGGTATTTTTCGTGAAAATGCGTTGAATGTAATAGGTAATGGGGTTGTGATTGACCCTTGTGTTTTTAAAGAAGAGGTTGATAAACTTATTGCTCAAGGGATTACGGTTACCGATAAACTCTATATATCTTCGCGTGCACATCTTATTTTACCTTCTCATAAGGCATTAGATGAGGCCTATGAGCTTGAAAAAGGTGATAATAAAATAGGTTCTACAAAAAAAGGGATTGGACCTACATATACTGATAAAATTGCACGTAGCGGTTTGCGTATTGGCGATATTTTGAGTGATTTTTCTCGAAAATATGAAGCACTTAAAGAAAATCATTATAAAATCCTTGAACGATATGAGTATTCGTTTGATATTGAGGAATATGAGAAAAAATGGATGGAGGGAATAGAACTTATAAAATCGCTTACAATACTTGATAGCGAATATTTTTTGAATGCTGAAATGAGTGCCGGTAAAAAAATATTAGCAGAAGGTGCTCAGGGAACACTCCTTGACATAGAGTTTGGTTCGTATCCTTTTGTTACATCTTCTAATACAATTACTGCGGGAGCTTGTACTGGCTTAGGAGTGTCTCCAAAAGCTATAGGCGAAGTGTTTGGTGTGTTTAAAGCATATTGTACACGTGTGGGAAGCGGTCCGTTTCCTACTGAATTGTTTGATGAAACTGGCAAAGCTATGCAAAAATTTGGAAATGAATTTGGTTCTACTACCGGACGAGCACGCCGATGTGGTTGGTTAGACCTTGTGGCACTTAAATATGCAATTATGCTCAATGGGGTTACTCAGTTGTTTATGATGAAAATAGATGTACTTAATACATTTGATACGATTAAAGTTTGTATCGGATATTCGTATAATGGAACTGTTATTCAGCATCTTCCGAATGATTTAGAAAAGGTAATTCCTGTGTATAAGGAATTTAAAGGCTGGAAATCAGAAATTACCGCAAATTCATATAGTGAATTACCTGAAGAAATAAAAAATTATGTAGCATTTATCGAAAAAGAAACAGGCGTTCCTATATCAATTGTATCTGTTGGTCCTGAGAGAGAAAAAACAATTATTCGAAAATAATATTCTATATTAATTACTTTATATAACTCTGTATCGGAGATGAAACATATACTTTTTTTTATTATAAGTATGCTTGCAACAGCAAGCCTTTATGCACAACCAACAAGTGTGAAACGTGTTGAATATAGCATGAAAAATGATATTTCTGTACTGAGTTATGTACCATTTGGACAAGAAGGATATATACAACGAAGTATTGATAAAGAGATAAACAAAAAGAATAAAAAGGTAAACACTATTACATATACAAAGTTTAACACAGATTTAGAACCTGTGTTTGAAACGAATATTGCTATTCCTATAAAAAACTATGCAACATTTATTGATACAAGTACGCATTTTATGTATGAATTGTCGTATTCAAATAAACGCAATTATATAATTCATAAAATTGATGTTGCTACTATGAATGTTACACAACTTTCGGGTGCGTTTCAAAAAAAAATGTATGTTCAAAATGTTGTTGCTATAAATGAGTGCCTTTATATATTAGGAGCTATTAAAAAGAATCCTTTTTTACTTATAAAAAACACTGCTCACAATACTGAAACTATTGCTAAGATTATTCCAAGTTCAATACGCGATTTTTCAATTATTTCAATGCATAAAGATTCAAAATCACCTGAAATGTTTCTTTTTGCTCGCGATAAAATTGCTGGAGAACTTGTGGTTAAAATGTATGTTTTTGAAAATGGAACTAAAAAAACTGAAATAATTATACCACAACAACAAAATGATGTGTATGTAACTAATTTTTCCGCCTCCAAAATAGCAGATAATTCGTATATTCTTACGGGAACATATAAACCGTCAAAAAAGCATCTTGTTTCAAACGGTATTTTTATTATGAAAATTGAAAATAAACAAATTGTATTTACAAAGTTTTATAATTATCTTGATATTCAGAATTTTACATCATATTTATCACAACGGCAACAAGATAAAATTGAACGTAAAAAAACACGAAAACGTGCAAAAGGAAAAGATTTAGCATATAATTATTTTATTGCTTCGCATCCTATTCATTATTACAATGGCACATATACGCTTGTTGGCGAGGCGTATTATCCAACCTATCGCACAGAATGTTATCCAACGGTTACTTCAACTGGTACAAGAACAACATGTACTCAGGTATTTGATGGATATGAATATACGCACTACTTTTTAATGTCGTTTAACGAACAAGGTGAAATCCTTTGGAGTAATAGTAAAGCATTTGCTCTTACCTATAAACCTATGAATATCATGCGTTTTTTAAAAGTGCAACATACAGAGCAAACAACAAATGTTGTATATACAACCTCAAATAAGTTCTATTATGCTATTTTTAAAGATGGCAATGAAACAACATCACAAGAATATGCACTTGTTGAAACATTAGATGAAAATGATGATGTGCGTGTTTCAAGTGCACGAACGTATTATTGGTACGACGATTTTTATATTACGCATGGATACCAAAAAATTAAAAATAAAGAAGAGGGAGAAAAACGTAAAGTGTATTATTTAAATAAAATTCAATTACTTACCGAATAATTAACTGCTCATGAGTTCAGACTATAGATATAATCTTCGGGGCGTTTCGGCTTCAAAAGAAGATGTGCATAATGCAATAAAACATGTTGATAAAGGCTTGTATCCTCAGGCGTTTTGTAAGATAATTCCCGATTATCTTGGAAACGATGCCGATTATTGCACAGTAATGCATGCTGATGGCGCTGGAACAAAATCAGCATTAGCATATATGTATTGGAAAGAAACTGGCGATATTTCGGTGTGGAAAGGAATAGCACAAGATGCTCTTATTATGAATGTTGACGATTTATTATGCGTTGGTGCTACTGATTCTATTCTTGTTTCATCTACAATTGGACGAAATAAAAATCTTATACCGGGTGAGGTGATTGCTGCAATTATTCAAGGAACTGAGGAATTGTTGCACGAACTTCGAGAAAGTGGAATTTCTATATATTCTACCGGAGGAGAAACTGCTGATGTGGGAGATTTAGTGCGTACAATTATTGTGGATAGCACTGTTGTGGCTCGTATGAAACGCGATGATGTTATTTCAAATCATACAATTTCGCATGCTGATGTAATTGTAGGCTTATCTTCGTATGGACAAGCAACGTATGAGCAAAAATACAATGGCGGTATGGGAAGTAACGGACTTACTTCGGCACGCCATGATGTATTTGCAAACTATCTTTCACAAAAATATCCTGAAAGTTTTGACCCGCATGTTCCACATGATTTAGTGTATTCTGGCTCATATTCATTAACGCAAACAATTGAAAATTTAGGAGTTGATGCGGGTACATTGGTTTTATCGCCAACGCGAACGTATGCACCTATTATAAAACAAATACTTGAAAAACATAGAAAAAATATTCATGGAATGGTGCATTGTTCGGGAGGTGCTCAAACAAAAGTTCTCCATTTTGTTGATAATTTGCATGTTATAAAAAATAATATGTTCCCAGTTCCTCCATTGTTTCAAATCATTCAACAAGAATCGCAAACGCAATGGCACGAAATGTATAAGGTATTTAATATGGGACATCGTATGGAGTTGTATGTCCCAAAAGAAATAGCTGACGATATTATTGCAATTTCTAAATCTTATAATGTTGATGCGCAAATTATAGGAAGATGCGAAGCATACTCAGGTAAAAAACTTACCATAGAAACAGAATATGGTACATTTGAATATTAAAAGTTTCATCTTCGTATTCGGTATTAATATAAAAATTCTATATTTGCCAAAAAATTACAATAAAATGGTCTCGTAGCTCAGTTGGATAGAGCAACAGCCTTCTAAGCTGTGGGTCGCGCGTTCGAATCGCGCCGAGATCACTTTTCTTATCTACCACAATTAATAAAATTAGATTTATAAACATGATGTTCTTACTATCATAGTTTATATATTTGCTGCAAATAGGTAAAACAGTGTATCATTTAAAAAAAAGTATAATATGTTAAAAACACAAGTAGATAAAGCAAGTTATTGTTTAGGGATAAACATAGCGTCAAGTCTTAAAAACGAAGGAATTTCGGAGATAAATGCAGATGCATTTGCACAAGGTATTCGTGATTTGTTTGAAAATAACAAACTCCAAATTCCTATTACAGAGGTGTCGCAAATTGTACAAGATTTTTTATCACAAGCTCAAAATCAAAAATTCGAAAAAAATATTCGTGAATCTCAAGAATATTTACAGCAAAACGCAAAACGTTCAGAAGTAACCGTACTCCCAAGTGGCTTGCAATACGAAGTGCTTGTTGCTGGAAATGGACCAATTCCCAAAGAATCAGATACTGTAACAACGCATTATCATGGAACTTTAATTAACGGAACTGTGTTTGATAGCTCTGTGCAACGAAATCAGCCTGCATCGTTTCCTGTGAATGGTGTTATTAAAGGCTGGGTTGAAGCACTACAATTAATGCCCGTAGGTTCAAAATGGAAGTTGCATATTCCTTCAGAACTTGCATATGGTTCAAATCCTCATCCAGGAGGGCCAATTGAACCGCATATGGCCTTAGTTTTTGAAGTTGAATTGTTAGAAATAAAAGCATAATTACAAAGTATTATGAAAAGCCCATTTTTATGGGCTTTTTTTATTTTAAAATCTAAATAAAGAGGGATAAATAAGGTGTAATACTCATTTGAACAAAACATTTATAAGAAAAAAGTGTAAATAGTTCCTGTTTTTTTTTATTTTTGACAGTATGAAACAAAAAGTATTCTTGTGTTTATTTTTTATACATTTTGTGCAGATTGTTTGTTCGCAAAGTGCGTTAGAACAAGCTCATCAAGCATATGATTCGTATGAATATGCTGTTGCTATAAATTTTTATAAAAGTGCGTTTTCTACTCTCAGTAAAGACACTGAAGCACAGGCATTAATAGCTTTCCGCATAGGATATTGTTATAAACGCATTTCGGAACCTTTGCATGCTCAATTATGGTTTGAAAAAGCTATAGAACTCCGTATTCAAGACCCTTTAGTGTTTTTATATCTTGCCGAAATGCAACGTATGAATGAAAATTTTGAAAATGCAATTCAAAATTATGAACGTTATAAAACACATGTGCCAAACGATGTGCGTGCAGATAAAGGCATAGAATCAGCAAAAATAGCACGCACATGGATGAAAAATCCAACAGAATATGTTGTAACCAACCTTGCGTTTATAAATAGTGAATACATGGATTATTGCCCTACAATTCTTAAAAAAGGGAATTCATATTCACTTATGTTTGCAACTACACGTCCCGAAGTTTTGGGTGATGGTATTCATGGAGGAAGTGGTGAGAGTTTTGCAGATATTTTTATATCTCACGAAGATGCGAAAGGAGCATGGAGCTATCCTGAACCATTAAAAACCATTAATACCGTTCATGAAGAAGGCTGTGCGTCTGTAACACAAGACCAAACACGTTTATTTTATACTTCGTGTAAATATGATAAAAAAGATGCTTCATTTTGTAAGATATATGAATCAAAACGTGTTGACGGTGTATGGAAAGAGGGCGTGCCTTTGAAACTTTCTGATTCTCGTAAAGATACTGCCGATTATGCACATCCTGCAATTTCCGCAAATGGTTTAACACTCTTTTTTGCTTCAAATAGGAGCGATGGGTATGGAGGATTTGATATTTGGTATACCACACGTGACAACATTTCGAGCGAATGGAAACGTCCTAAAAATGCAGGGAATTTAATAAATACTGCAGGAGATGAACTCTTTCCGTATTTACGTGCCGATAGCACCTTGTATTTTTCATCGAATGGACACCTTGGAATGGGCGGTTTGGATATATATAAAGTAACACGAGATGCTCGCGGACGAGAATATATATTGAATTTATTGTATCCAATTAATACCGTGCATGATGATTATGGAATTTGTTTTAAAGACTCAATCGAAGAAGGATTTTTAACCTCAAACAGACCAGGTTCTAAAGGAAAAGATGATATGTATCATTTTATGTTGCCTATACGCACGTTTGCACTCACAGGTTCGATAAAAAATGAAATGACCGAAGAACCTATACCGTATGCAAATGTTAGATTAATTGGTAGTGATGGTTCTTCGTTAGAACTGTATGCTGATAAAAATGGTGAGTATGCGTTTGATTTAAACCCGCAAACTAATTATGTGATATTAGCAATTCACGATGGATTTTTGAATGCAAAATATAAAATTTCAACCTACGGCTTACAAAAAGATAAGGATTTTGAAATATCAATTTATATGACACAAATTGATATTCCTGTAGAGATACCTAATATTATGTATGATGTAAATCGCTGGGAACTTCGTCCAGAATCAATAGTAGCATTAGAAAAATTATTAGAAATACTTCGTGATAATCCTCATATTATTATTGAATTAAGTTCGCACACCGACCATAGAACTGGCCGCTTGTCGAACGAGGAATTGTCGCAACGAAGAGCGCAATCGGTTGTGAATTTTCTTATTGCAAAAGGAATTTCTCCTAATAGATTGTATCCTAAAGGGTATGGAGCAGCAAAACCAAAAGTAATAGATGTTCGCTATTCCGAATTGTTTAGTTTCTTAAAATTAGGTGACGTCCTTACGCCCGAATATATTGAAACCTTAGAACCATATCAGCAACAAATTGCATTTCAAATTAATAGAAGAACAGAATTTCGTGTAATAGCAACTGATTTTCAATAAAAAGATATTTTTTTAATTATTGGATTTTTATCACGTTATAAATTCCTTTTTTTTTTATATGTTTGTCTTTTATTTAACACATACGTTTTTAAGATAGTAAACATTAATTGTAAATATAATGAAAAGTAAATCATCTAGTACTGGGTTTCAAAAATTTGCATGGTCATTTGGAGGTATAGCAGAAAACCTTTCCATGAACGTGTTACCAACTCTGGTGTATAACATTTTCCAAATAGGCATGGGAATAAGCCCATTTGTAATTGGAATTGCAATGAGTGCTTCAAAATTTATCGAAGGTTTTTCTGATACGCTTTTTGGTAATTTAAGCGACAATACTCGTTCAAAATATGGACGTCGTCGTCCGTGGATTTTGGTAGGAGCAATTCTTGTTTCTCTTGTGTTTGTTGCTATATGGTTTACACCAAGAAACATTAATGATGTTGAAATATTAGGCATAGCATTAACAGGTAAATTCCTGCAGTCTGCATATTTTGTTGCGGTTATTTCTCTGTTTTATATAGTGTTAGCTATTTGGCAAATGCCTTTTTCAGCTCTTGGATTAGAAATGGAAACAGATTATGCCGAACGAACTAAATTACAAACATACAAACAGATTTTTTCATATCTTATAGGTATTGTAATTGGGTCTTTATACTTGATTACGCAAATGAAAGATGTATGGGGAGGCGACGAGGTGGTTGGTGCACGACATGTAGGTGTTATTATAGGTATTATAATATTATTTGCAGGTATTGTTCCTGCGTTATTTTGTAGAGAACATCCAAATGCCGAAGTGCAAAAACAAGAAAAAGTACCATTTTGGCCATCGTTGATAGAAACATTTAAGTGCAAGCCATTTATTTTATTAATGATGTCAATATTCTTTATTTTTGTTGCACTGTTTTTTATGCTTCCTTTGTTAGGATATATTTCTATGTATCACGTTTGTACTGACGGTATGCATACAGTGTTGGATTGGTCGTGGCGTGAACCGTTTACGTTTGCCATTGTAGAAAAATTTGTAACACATAAAGAACTTGCAGGGTATTTAGGTTTTTATACTGCTGTTTTACAGCCTGCTACACAAATTATTACGGTAATTATTGTAAATCGTGTTGCAGGATCGTTTGATAAACGTACAATACTTATTTCAGGTGCTTCTGTAGCAATATTAGGATATATATCAAGCTGGTTCTTATTTACTCCTTCTGCTCACTTTTTAGGAGTGCTTCCTCCAGTTATTATTAATATTGGATTAGCTGCGTGTTGGCCTCTTATTGGTGCATTTACTGCTGATGTGTGCGATTATGATGAGTTGAAAACAGGAACACGTAGAGAGGGAATGTATTCTGCTGTAAACGGATTCCTTATTAAGTTAGCAATTGCATTAGTAACTATTATTGCTTCGGCTGTATTAATTTGGGTTGGTATTGAAGGTGCAAATCCTATTATTTCAGTAAGTAATTTGATAACAATTCGTACCTTATATATTATTTTCCCTACTCTTGCAATGCTTGGAACTATATTTTTTATTTGGAAATATCCTCTTACTAAATCACGAGTATTTGAAATTCAAGAAGAATTAGCTATTAAACGTCAATCTTATTAATTATAAAAATATGAAACAGATATATATATATACTTTTGCTGCTTTATTAGGTGTGAGTTTAGTTTGCTGTACTCCACAAAAAGAAAACACAAGCGTTATTGTTGATATTATTTCTAAACTTTCGTTTGATGATGTGGCAAATCATGATGTAACCTATGGGGTTGCATATGATATTGACAGCAATGAATATAAAACATTGCAAATAGGAGAGTATGAGTGGTTTGCTCAAAATCTTCGTACAAAAACTTTGCAAGATGGAACGCCTATATCAGTGGTGTCAGAAAATGAAACATGGGCTAAAACAACCGAAGCAGCGTGCTGTTCTTATAATAATGCTGAATGTACAGAAGTAACAGGTATGCTATATAATTATAAAGCGGTGCAAACAAACCAAATATGTCCCGAAGGTTGGGAGGTTGCATCTGATAGTGTGTGGATTAATTTAGCTGATAATTTTAATGGTGTTGATAGAGCTGGTGTTGATTTAAAAGCAAATAATGTATGGAATGAAAAGCAAAAAACAACGAATGCAAGTGGATTTTCAGCAGTACCAGCAGGATTTCGTGAACGCGAAGGTGCATACTATATAATGGGAAAAAATGCAATTTGGTGGTCGGCAGATCCGCATAATGCTGAAAACGCAAAATATTTTTATATAGATAATAACGAAAGCCTTAATGGAAGTCATATAGTTCGCGAAGTTGGTTTGAGCGTTCGTTGCGTAAAAAAACACTAAACCTTTTTAATACATACAAAAAACCGAATAGCAAACTACTCGTTTTTTTTATTTTATAAAATGTTTATATTTGAAACAGATTAATAAACTATGCTGAATAGTTTAATATGCAATAGTATGAAATATCAAATAAAATTGCTTTTGAGTATAAGTTTGTGTGCGCTCTTATTTTCATGCTCAACAAATACTAATACTGATTTCTTTTTGAAAATTGAAATCGAAAAAACTGATGTTTCTCATGCTGCTTTGTATGGTTTTTTAGGTGATAATCAAATTTTTGTTGATTCCCTTATTGTTAGTAATAATACAATTTCATATCCTATATCAACTAATTGTAATCCTGGAGTATATAGAGTAGTTTTTGAAAATTCAGAATCTTTTGATTTTATATATAATTACGAGCATTGCATCTTTCGTGTCAATCCATTGTGTATTCAAGAATCATTTCATATTATACAATCTAAAGAAAATAAAATATTATATGATTTTTTTAATAATTTGCATGCTCTGCAAAATGAGTATGCTAATGATACATTACATAATAACATTCATGCAAGTGATATAATACAAAAATATGTAGCAATGTTTTCTTCGTTTTTACAAAACAAAAATTCGCAGACATTCGCATATTCTATTGTTAAAATGTTGTTTATACTTGATTACTCACAATTTATTACCCTACATCCTGAATCTACATTAACAGAAAATGAATTTTTAACACAAAAATATTTTCAAAATATCGATTTTTCAGATGAGCGAATTTTAGCAACACCGTATTTGTATTTAGTGCTACATAATTATATTGAAACATTATATACATACAATAAAGAATTATTGTTAGATGGATTTTCATTAATACACCTTCATACAAGTTCAAATCAGGACATTGCATTTTTTACACATAATTTTATATACGAATATGTAATGCAATTACAAGATTCAGAGTTGTTATATGCATATCTTGAAAACACGTATATTTCTCCTTATTTTTTTACAAATGCAATTGCAAACAACGCAAAAAACAAGCAGTTTGTTGGATATGGAACTATTGTTGACACAATTCCATCTGTTTCCTTCCATGATGCTGAATATACTCTTATGCTTTTTTCTGATACGCTTGCTTCAACGCACATGAATATGCAACAATATATTACCACTCATGAACGTGGATTGAAAAACAATAATATTCAAGTGCATGTTATCACTCCACAATCAACAGATGAATTTGATTCTTTATTAAATACATTCTCGCTATATATTGCTCCATCAATTATTGTGGTTGATTCAGATGGAATGATAAGAATACGAGGATATGGAGAAAAACACTGTGTTGCTATTATTGAATTATTACGAAAATAATAATATGAATTATTAATTACTTAGTATATATTAACCTTAAATTTAAACCATTATGATTAAAAAACTTACAATCATTTTAGGATTTACATCAGTAATGATGATGACTTCATGTGTCATATCACAAAGTTATCAACTTACGGGTAATCCTATAGGCACAAAAACAGGTATCTCAAAGTCAAGTGCGTTTGGGGTAGGCGACTACAGTATTAAAACTGCAGCAAACAAAGGTAAAATCGATAAAATAGGTGCGGTTGAAGTAACCGTGAAAAGTTATTTTTTCGGTTTTCAAACAATAACTAAAGTATATGGTGAATAATCTTAAAATTAGAACAATATGAAAAACAAATTTATAAAAGGAGCAATTGTAACTGCTCTTGTTGCATTATTAGCATCGTGTTCTGTTACTCTTCCGGTTGCAGTTTCAGAAGCACCTGTTGGTAACAAACGTGGTGTTTCTACAACTACTGTATTTTTAGGATTATATCTTAACAGCCAATTTGGAATAAAAGATGCGGCAAAAAATGGTCATATCACTGGTGCAATTGCAACGGTTGATAAAAAAACCACTAATTTTATTTTTGTACGAAAAGTAGAGTTAATTGTAACAGCTGCTGAATAACCTTGTAAATGTAAAAATTATGAAAAAAATAATACTTATTGTAGGAGCTGCGATGCTTCTTGCTTTTAACTCTTGTACAATTTCATATCCGGGATTCGCTACAAGTAATTCTGTTGGCTCTAAAGTTGGAGTTGCAGAACGAACCATTTTCTTTGGAATTAGCTTTGGTCATACTGATTTAGGTATTGCTACCGCTGCTAATAAAGGTGGAATAACTAAAATAGCAACGGTTGATACTTCTGTAACTGGTGGTTTATTTAAAACAACATATAGAACTATTGTAACGGGAGAATAAATTTCTTGTTTATTCTATTGTATAAAAAAGACATAATTCAACATTATGTCTTTTTTTTATATTCTCTATTCTCATTTTTTGAAAATGAGAGAGTACCATATTCAGAAAGTTATTGTTTGGTAATTATCAACTCGGTTCTTCTGTTTTGTGCTCTATTTTCTTCGGTGTCATTTGGAGCAACTGGTTTTTTGTCGGCATATCCTTTATAACTAAGTCGTTGTTTTTCTACACCTTTTTCAATAAGAAAATTATAAACAGCCTTTGCACGCTGTGCCGAAAGCTCTAAGTTTCGTTGCAAAGAACCAGTATTGTCTGTATGTCCGCCAACTTCAAATGAAATGGTTGGATTTTGATTCATAAATGTTGCAATAATATTTAATTCAGTTTTTGATTCATCTTTAAGTATGGCAGAATCAACATCAAAAAACACATTTTTTAGAACAACAGTACTGCCTATAATTAGTGGTTGCAATGAAACCTGTAAGTCGTTTCCAATGCTCTCTAAGCTAACATTTTCCGAATAAAATAAATATCCTTGATGCCAAATTTGTAAGGCATAATCGGTATTTTCCACAAAAGGCACAAGAAACGAACCTGTTGCCTGTTCTGCTTGTATTTTGTAAAACAAATCACCCGATAGTAATTCGTAAAGTTCTATATCAGCAGCCAGTTTTTGATTTGTTTTTGAATCAGCAACAACACCGCGTACATACGTAACAGGATTTGGTCTAAGATGTTCGGGCATATCAAACACATAAATATCTTGCCCGCCATGTGTACCATACCTGTCAGATGAAAAATATGCTTTGTCGCCTTGTGCATTAACAATTACACGTAATTCTTCGTTATGGGTATTGATTGGATATCCTAAATTTTGAGGTTCAGACCATTGTTGCGTTTCTAAAAATGTTGATTTATATAAATCAGATTTTCCCATGCCTATATGTCCATTTGATGCAAAATAGAGTGTAACACCATCAGCATGAATGTAGGGAGATTCGTCGTCTCCTTTGGTATTAATAGGTTTTCCAAGATTCACAGGAGGAGTCCAAACCCCAGCATCTGTTTGTGTACTTTTCCAAATATCTTTTTTCCCCACACCTCCCGGTCTGTTTGATACAAAATACATTGTTCGTCCGTCTGCCGACAAACTTGGTTGCGATTCCCAATATTTTGTATTTATTGGAGCACCTATGTTGCGAGGAGTTGACCATACATTATGTTTAAATTCGGTAATATAAATATCACACGAGCCAAATCCATCGGGCATATTGCATGCAGTAAAAATCATTCGAGTGCCATCAGCAGAAATTGATTGTGCTCCTTGATTTGATGGTGTGTTTATGGGAGTACCTATACTTTGTCGTTCTTTCCACGAATCGCCTTCACGAATACTGAAAAACAAATCTTCTTGTTTTGTATGTGCCTGTGGGTGAGGTATAAGAGATGTGAAAATTAACACTTGATCGTCAATGGTAATAGTAGGGTGATAGTCATCATGTTCTGAATTAACAGAAGTTCCTAAATTTTGAGGATTAAAAGGAACGGGATATCGTTTTAAATTTAATGCTATTTGACAACGATTAAGTAGCATGTTTACTTGTTGAATTTGCTTTGTGTTTAGTTCTGTTGACTTTGCTTTAAGTGTTTTTAAATGTGAAGATGCATTTTCATATTCTCCTAATTCAACTAATTCATATGCATATTTATAATGTGCCCATATATGAGTTTCTCCACATGTTTCAATACATGTTTCAAAGGTTTCAATAATTTTTTCTTTGTTGCCAAATTCTGTGTAAACCCCTGCTAATAAATAATATGCTTCAACAAAATGTGCATCTCTACGTAAAGCTTCAAGTAGTGTTTTTTCTGCTTTTTCAAAATAGCGATATTGAAAGTTTTGCAAGCTTTCTTTATATAATGCAATGGCTTTTTCGTTTGTTGAACTATAATTTTGTGCATATAAAACATTGTGTGTAACACAAAAAATCGCTAAAAAATATATAAAACGTTTCATCTTATTTTTATTAAGGAATATGAATGTATTTATGTGTTTGAATAGAAATATTCCATTCGGGATTCAATTTACAATAATTTACAATTTCGGGCAATATTTTTGACGAAGAATTCCATTCTGGTTGCAAAAACAATTTACAGCCTTGTGTAACTTTTTGCTTGCAACTTTCTGCCCACGCAAATCTATCGGGAGTGTCAATAATTACTTTTACTTCATCTGCATATTGATAAAACTCTGGAAGAGGAGGGTGATGTTCTTTTGGCGATAAACAAATCCAATCCCATTTGCCCGTGAGTTTATGTGTTCCGCTTGTTTCTAAAAATGTTTGTATGTTGTGTTTTTTTAACATGCTGCATAATTCATCAAGATTGTACATAAGAGGCTCGCCGCCAGTAACTACAATACTTTTTGCAGGTTGTTCTCTCACGCGTTCAACAATATCAACAATACGTAATTGTGCATGTTTATTAGGATTCCATGATTCTTTAACATCACACCACCCACACAGTACATTACAACCTCCGAGACGAAGAAAATAGGCGGGCTTCCCTGTGTGAAATCCCTCGCCTTGTATGCTGTAAAAGGTTTCAACAACTGGTAATGTTTGTTCTGAACGCTGCATGTGAATATGTTTTTATGTAAATATATTGTTTGCTACGGGCAAACGTATCTGTTATTAAAATGTGAAACAAAAATATTGTTTTTATTCATATTTTTTGGTAGATACACGGCTTTTTATGATTTTAGTGAAAATATATAAAGTATGATAGTTGGTGTGCGAAAAATTGTTTTAATCTGCAGTAGTGTGCTTTTTTCATGTTTTGCGTTTTCGCAAGCGGTTAAAAATAAGCAGTTTGCTAATCCTCTTGCTATTCCTCCTTTATTATCAGCAAATTTTGGTGAATTGCGTCCTAATCATTTTCATGCCGGACTTGATTACAAAACAGAAGGAGTTGAAGGAAAACCTGTTTTTGCCATTGATTCAGGATATGTGTCGCGAATTATGATTCGTCCGGTTGGATATGGAAATGCACTATATATTACCCACTCTTCGGGATATGTTTCGGTGTATGCACATTTGCAGTCGTTTTCACCTGAAATTACTTCGTATATAACGCATTATCAATTGCAAAATAAAATGCATTCTGTTGATGTTGCTATTGAGCCGCATGTGCTTTTGGTGCAGCGGGGACAAGAAATTGCAAAGTCGGGAAATAGTGGAAGCTCTGGCGGTCCGCATGTGCATTTTGAAATTCGCAACAAAAATGGAGATGTTGCTTATAATCCGTTTTTATTTTATCCTGCTATTTTAGATAAAACACAGCCTCGCATAACTTCTTTGTTTGTGTACCCTCTTGATTCTCTTAGTTTTGTTAATGGTTTTGAGAAAAAACAACAGTTTTCTGTTCGTCAAATTTCTCCGGGAATATATAAAATTCCTGAAAAAATTAGAGTAAAAGGAAGTGTTGGTATGGGAATCCGTGCCAATGATTATATGCATAATGTTCATAATATATTTGGTGTATATTCTGTAGAACTTAGGTGCAACAATGAATTGCTCTATGCACGCAAAATTGATTCTGTATCGTTTTATGAAACAAATGATATTAATAGTTTGCTCGATTATGAGGCTTTTATTTTGAATAAACAATACATTGAAAAGTTATATGTTGAGCCAAATAATTCACTTTCTTTTTATTCAGAAAAAAATAATGGTTTATATATAAAATCACAAGATAAACTCAAAGAATGTGTGGTTACTTTAGCTGATTTTCATGGCAATGTTTCCACCTTAGATTTTTCTCTTGTGTATGATACTGATTCCTTATTGTCTGTAAATAAGGAACGTGCAACAATTACAAATTCCTATCAGCAAGCGTTTTCTTGTGAAAAAGATGGATTTTTATTTCAAGCAGATTCTTTGTCGTTTTACAAAGATTTTTCGTTTCATTGTACCGTCGATTCATCGTTTTATAAACATGAGTTTTCTTTACGATATTCGGTAAAATCCTCTGAATTATGTATGAAAAAAAATGCGCGTATATCAATTCAAACTTCTATTCCCGATAGTTTACACACAAAAGCACTTGTTCGTGTAAAGGTTCCAAATGGAGGTGTTTTTATGATACAACCAGTAATAACGTCTGATGGAATGGCACATTTTGAAACAAAACGAATAGGGGAGTATTCGGTTATTATTGACACAGTGGCACCATATATTTCTAAACCAAATTTTTCAAACGGAGATAATTTGTCAAATGCACGCTCTATACAATATACAATTTCAGATAAACTTTCGGGTATTGATTCGTATTATGCGTATATTGATAATCAGTGGTGTATTCTTTTGTATGATGCAAAAAATGCACGTATAACCTTAGATTTTTCTAAAGTTCCTCTACAATTTCAAAATACTTTACACACACTAACGCTTGTGGTTGTTGATATGTGTGGTAATGAAACAAAAAAACAATATAGTTTTTATAAATAATTTGTTTTTCTAAAAACTTATCGTATATTTACATGTTCTTAAATGAGAATGATTCTTATTTGCGAATAGTTTTTTTATAAAATATGATATGAATCACAACGAATTACAAAACATATTACAAGAAAAAAAGTTAAAAATTACTCCTCAGCGTATGGCAGTGCTTGAGGCTGTGTATTCTATAAAACATCATCCAACGGCAGAGCAAATTATTGATTATATACATGTTCGTTACCCAAATATTGCAATTGGAACTGTATATAAAGTGTTAGACGTATTTGTACAAAAACAGGTAATAAAAAAAGTTAAAACAGAAGATGATGTGATGCGATACGATGGCAATATTCATCATCATCATCATATATATTGTGGTGAATGTAATCATATTGAAGATTATCATAATGAGGAATTAGATGCACTTTTACATGAATATTTTATAAAACATGCAATAGATAATTTTATAATTGAAGATGTGAAATTGCAAATAAATGGACGGTTTATTGAACAATAATTAAAATTAAATAAAGTAGTATTAATTAAAATTAAATTAAAATTATGGAAGAACAAGTGTATGCTATGCCACGTATTGGCGAAAAAGCTCCTGAATTTAAGGCAATAACAACGCAAGGGGATATTAATTTCCCTGGCGATTACAAAGGTAGTTGGGTAATTCTTTTTAGTCACCCTGCAGATTTTACTCCGGTATGTACATCAGAGTTTATGACCTTTGCAACTATGGAAGAAGATTTTAACAAAGCAAATTGTAAGCTGGTAGGTTTATCTGTTGACGGTTTATATAGCCACATTGCATGGTTGCGAACTATTAAAGAAAAAATCGAATATAAAGGAATGAAAAATGTTGAAGTTACGTTTCCTTTAATTGAAGATATTACTATGGAGGTTGCTACAAAATATGGTATGATGATGCCTGGCGAAAGTAATACAAAGGCTGTACGTGCGGTGTTTGTAATTGACCCAAAAGGTATTGTACGAACTGTGTTATATTATCCATTAAGCTTAGGACGAAATTTTGATGAATTATATAGAATTGTAATTGCGTTACAAGCTGCTGATGAGTTTAATATTGCAACTCCTGCTGATTGGAGACCAGGTGACGAAGTAATTGTACCAACCGCAGGCTCATGCGGAGTGGCAAAAGAACGTATGGATAGTCAAGATTCTGACACTAAGTGTTATGATTGGTTCTTTTGCACAAAAAAATTAGATAAAGATGTGGTTTTAAATAAAATTATAAAAAAGTAATCCACTCTGTATGATAAAAAAAAGAGGCTGCCTGATAATAAAGGCAGCCTCTTTTTTTATTTGAAATATGTTGTATTATAATCTGTTAATACAGTTCAAATCTTTAAATGCTTGTTCTAAACGAGCAACCATTGATTCTTCACCTTTTCGTAACCATACTCGTGGGTCGTAGTATTTTTTATTTGGCTTGTCATTTCCTTCAGGGTTACCAATTTGACCTTGAAGATAATCGTGATTTTTTGCTTCGAATTGACGAATACCATCCCACATAGCCCATTGCGTGTCAGTGTCAATATTCATTTTAATAACACCATAGCTTATTGCTTCTGATATTTCCTCTTGACTGGAACCAGAACCACCATGAAACACAAAATCTACAGGTTTACCAGTTGTGCCATGTTTTTGATTTATGTATTTTTGAGAATTATCAAGAATTTTTGGTGTTAATTTAACATTTCCAGGTTTGTAAACACCATGCACATTTCCAAATGATGCTGCAATTGTGAAGTTTTCAGATACTTCTAATAATTGAGAATATGCATATTCAACTTCTTCAGGCTGTGTATATAATAATGATGAATCAACACCAGAATTGTCAACACCATCTTCTTCTCCACCAGTAATACCAAGTTCAATTTCCAAAATCATACCCATTTTGCTCATTCTTGTAAGATACTGTTTGCTTATTGCAATGTTTTCTTTAAGAGGCTCTTCAGATAAATCAAGCATATGTGAACTGAATAATGGCTTTCCTGTTGCTTTAAAATTTTCTTCGCTTGCATCAAGTAAACCATCAATCCATGGTAATAATTTTTTTGCAGCATGATCGGTATGAAGAATTACAGGAACACCATACAATTCAGCCATTTTGTGAACGTGCATAGCTCCAGCAATAGCTCCCGCAATTTGAACTTTTTGACCTTCGCCTTTTGCTCCTTTTCCTGCATAAAATTGTGCTCCTCCATTAGAAAATTGTACAATTACTGGAGAATTTACTTTTGCAGCCGCTTCAATAACAGCATTTACCGAGTTCGAACCAACTACGTTTACAGCAGGAATTGCAAAATTATTTGCTTTTGCTATTTCAAAAACTTTTTTTAAATCATCGCCAAATAAAACTCCCGGTTTTACGGCATCTAAAATTAATCCCATGATTATAAATTATTTAAGTTATTATTAAATATAATTTTTACCATTATATTACAATTGCGTAAAACTAAAAAAAATATTTAATTATGCCGAATGTTTCTTTAATAAAGTTTTAATGAAAATAATCATAAAAATAACTGCAAATTACCATTCTTTAGTAATTGTTTAAATATGTGCTTGTTACAAGGTCTGTGCATTGTTTTAAGAAAAACACTATATAATAGTATATGTAAATTCATCATTTTGTAGTGTAGTATTAGCTCGAATAGAAACCCAGCCAAATTTTGAGCGTAAATATGTTTTATTTGATGATTTATATCCTACAGCATATGCAATTTCAGCTGGTGCTACTTCAATATATAATTTTCCTTTTTGAACGGTAATATGTTTTAAAAATCGTTGTTTCCAAATCTCTGAACATACTAACTGCTTAAATGACTGATGATATGGTCCAGCAATGCACACCTCTGGCGATTCAAAATCGGCATTTGGATGTAAACCAACCCGCAGCACCTGTATCCCATGTTTTTGTAATAAACTGTAAATATCGGCACTCCATGCAACTGCTGTTTGTAAACTAAGTGGTATGTATTGATTTTGTTTGTACATGTGTGCTAATTCTGTATGGGCAATCACTAAACATGGATATATTCTACTTGTGTTTGCTTTACAGTCTATAATTGATTGTGCTGTATGCATTGCTTTTATATAGGTGTCGCCGGGTAAACCAATCATCATTTGTAAACCAAGAGAAAAACCATGTTCGCGTATTATATGAGAAGCAGTGCGAATGTCTTCTGCGGAATGATTTCGTTTTGATAGTCGCAATACTTCTGGGTCAAATGATTGTGCTCCAAGTTCTATGTCTTTTACGCCAAATGATTTGAGTAACAGTAAGTTATTTTTGGTTATATAATCTGGTCTGGTAGATATTCGAATGCTTTCAACTGTACCTTGTTCTATAAATCTGTATGCTGCTTGTAAATAGGATTCTTGCATCTTAAACGATAATCCAGTAAAATTTCCTCCAAAAAATGCTATTTGAACCTTTGTGTTTTTGTCTATTGTTGAAAGATGAAGTTCAATTTTATTGATAATTTCTTGAATAGACGGAATATTTTGAGTGGTTGTGATTTGTTTTTGATTGCAAAACACACATTTATTTTTACATGCTAATTCTGGTAAAAAAATGGGTATGTTAACATGTTTTTGTTTCATAAGAATATTACAATATAATGTATATTTTGCAAACTATATAGAAGCAACAGATGCATATTATTTTTTTTCTAATAATACAACATTTTCTACATGATGCGTATGTGGAAACATGTCTATTGCTTGCGATTTTTGTATTGAATAAGCATCTTGTAATAGTGCAATATCCCGTGCTTGGGTAGCGGGATTGCAACTTACATATACAATTCGTTTCGGCATACATTGTAAAATTGATTCTATAACATTTTTATGCATACCTGCACGTGGCGGATCGGTAATTAACACATCGGGTACGCCATGTTTTTCATAAAAATCATTGTTAAGTATATCTTTTATATCGCCTGCATAAAACATAGTATTTGTAATAGTATTCGTTTTTGCATTTACATGAGCATCTTCTATAGCTTCGGGAACATATTCTATACCAATTACTTGCCTTGCATTTTTTGCAATAAAATTTGCAATAGTTCCCGTTCCGGTATAAAGGTCATACACTAATTCGGTACCTGTAAGTTGTGCAAAATTTCGTACAATTTTATATAATTCATATGCTTGTAAAGAGTTGGTTTGATAAAATGATTTTGGCCCAATCTTAAATTGCAAATTTTCCATAACTTCGGTTATATGGTCTTTTCCTGCATAAACATGTATATCTTGATCTTGAATGGTATCGTTTACTTTTTGATTTGTAATAGAAATGAGCGATGTGATTTTGGGAAATTTAGTGTGAATTGCATTAAGCACAAATGTTTGAAGCTCTGTATCATTCTCATAAAAAACAACAATGAGCATAGTTTCTTTAGTTGTTGTTGTTCTAATAATAATATTTCGCAGCAACCCACTTCGATTTCTGATGTCAAAAAATGTAAGATTATGTTCAAGAGCAAAAGAGCGTATAAAATTTCTTATTTCATTACTGGGTTCTTCTTGTAAATAACATGTTTCAATATCTACAATTTTATCAAATAATCGAGGCACATGAAATCCAAGTGCATTGTGGTTTTCAATGATAGTGTTTTCTGCAATTTCTTGAGTCGTTTTCCAGCGTTTGTTCGAAAAAGAAAATTCAAGTTTATTTCTGTACAAGGTGGTTTTTTCTGCACCTATAATAGGGAGTGTGTGTGGTATATCTATATTTCCTATTCGTGTAAGTTGATCGGATATTTGTTTTTGTTTGTAATACAACTGTTTTTGGTACGGTACATTTTGCCATTTGCACCCTCCACAGATGCCAAAATGTTGACAAAATGCATCAACACGTTCTTTGCTATATGAATGTATATGCAGTACATGTCCTTCTAAAAATCGTTTTTTCTTTTTTGTGATTTGAATATCAACCACATCGCCAGGCACCGCACCTTCAACAAAAATTATCATATCGTTATATTTTGCAATTGCTTTTCCTTCAGCTGCAATATCTACGATGTTGATTTTTTCGTATATCGGTAATTTTTTTTTTCTGCTCACACTAATTTTTTTTATCTTATGCAAAAATCATATTTTTGTTGAAAATAATCATATATAATTATGGATTTATTTACTCATGTGATTTTAGGTGCTGCTGTAGGAGGTATGATTGCATCAAAAAAAATTGGAAACAAGGCTATGCTTTGGGGAGGTGTTTTGAGCCTAATACCCGATGTTGATATGGTGTTTATGCCTTTTTTAGACAGCTCGTATGCTGCTCTTTTTCATGGAGGCTTTTCTCATTCAATTTTTTTCTTTTTTATAATTGCTCCGTTTATTGCTATGGGAATGCATGCATGGCAAAAAAATATTCAGTTTTCAAAAGCACAATGGACTAAATTTGTATTTGTTATTTTATTAACACATAGTTTGCTTGATGTGTTTACTTCGTATGGAACAGGGCTTCTTGAACCTTTTAGTAGCAAACGATTTGCACTTTCTTCAATTGCATGTGTTGATTTGTTTTATACCATACCACTAGCAATATGTGTACTTATTGCATTAAAAATGAAAGAAGTACGACTTAAAAAAGCGATTTCATGGCTTGCGGTTTTTATAGGCATACTTTATTTGTGTTTTACCTTTTTAAATAAATTATATATTCAGTCTCAATTCGAAAAGCATTTAATTGCAGAACGTATTCGATTTCAAAAAACTGAAGTGTTTCCTGCAGCTATTGGTTCAAATTTTATGTGGAATTGTATAGCACAAGATCGTGATGGATTTTGGTTACAACGCAGGTCTAATTTTTTTGAGAAAGACACACAACTTCAATTATATCTGCGAAACGATTATTATATGTTTGATTTTGAGAATGATAAAAGATTGTTGCGTTTAAAGCAATTTTCGAGAGGATATTATTCGGCAATGAAACGGAGCGGAGGGGTGGTTGATTATAGGGATTTGCGTTTCGGAAAAATAGGAGATGAGCATGATGCACCATTTATATGCACTTTTAAAATTGAGACAGATTCTAAAGGAGCTATAGTTTCACTATCTCGTGCAAATTCATATTTACAATTTTTACAACTTAAGTAATGTGATGTTTACACGCCACTAATCTTATTTATAAAAAACAATTTTTGTATGTGTATATAAAAAATAAAAAAAAGTATGATTCTTTCCATGACAGGCTACGGGAAGGCTGTAGCAGAGTTTACTGATAAAAATGTGATTGTTGAAATTAAATCATTAAATAGCAAAACAGTAGATATTTCATCTCGCTTAAACCATGCATATAGAGATAAAGATATTGAAATACGCACCTTGTTGGCAGAACAATTAATTCGAGGTAAAATTGACATCTCTATTTTTTTTGATTATAAGGAATATGGAAATGCACGTGTTATTAATACCGAAGTAGTACAAGCATATATAACACAACTTAAAGAAATAGATGAAAAATCACAGCTTAATTCCTCGAATATTTTAGAAATAGCTATGAAATTACCCGAAGCAATGCATACAGAACAAATAACCGAAGTGAGTGATGAAGAATGGGAGGCAGTTCGTTCTGCAACACTTACCGCATGTGAACACATACGTATGTTTAGACAGCAAGAAGGGCAGGCTTTA
>Ga0265293_10001484_pt1 | contig 50966 bp, 45 predicted proteins | sample Munlanlewell138R_FD_192505 | JGI IMG/M metagenome (GOLD analysis project Ga0265293, IMG submission 192505) | Leachate microbial communities from a municipal landfill in Southern Ontario, Canada - Leachate well 138R | ecosystem: Engineered > Solid waste > Landfill > Unclassified | place: Canada... | reverse complement strand
TACGTTTCATAATCGAATGGATAAAGAATAAATTCTTTGTTCTTCAACAATAAAAAGTCATAATAAATAGACGAATAATCTGTAATCAACACATGTGTAAACGGCAACAAGGGATATATATCGATATGCTTATCCAAAAACATCACTGCATCTAAGTTTTGATAGGCTTCTTTGCAATATTTGACGGCCGGATGCAATTTTAAAATAAACAATTGATTTTTTTCTTTTAATATCTGATTGAGACGCTTAAAATCAAAATCGGCTTCTGCAATAAAGTCATCGTTAAAATTACCTCTCCATGTTGGCATATAAAGAAATACACGACTAAATTGTTTCATCTTTTGAACCACAGCATTGATATCGTTCGACTCATACTTTTGAATAAAAGCATCTATTTTATGTTCCTCCTTTTGTAAAAAGACACAACGTGGATACATTGTCTCAAAAATGGCATCTGTATTTAAAGAAAACATATGTTGAAAATGCGCATTCATTAAAGGAGAAGTAGACAAAAAAATATCGTTTTTTTCAAATAAATGAGGCATTAAAAAGCATGTCACGAAATTAGCATTCGCTTTTATTCCTTTATTATTTTTTCCACCTTCGCCACTTTTAATTCCTACTCCATGCCAGAGATTTACCTTTTTGGCTCGGGCGGAAGTCCAAAAATTTATATCCTTGGAATGATACGTAAATACATAAATATAAGCTGTCAAACTATGAAATAAACCACAAAAGCTGTATTTATAGTAAGCCGGTAAACCTTTCTGCTTAATAAATTCCACAGTCTTACGATCGGGAGCAATCCAATAAACTCTGATTTCTTTACGCTCACAGATATCGATAAATAGATATTTTGCATTATCAACAAACCCAACATTGGTACCAAACACCCATTTTCGGGGATTACGTATCATACAAAAAGAAAGTGCATACAAAGGATAACCCACTATCAATTCAAGCAAACGATAAAACAACTCTTTGGGTTTACGTATACTGATTATAAATCGAATGGTCTGAATAGACTTTTTAATATATGTAGTATAAAAAGACATCGTTATTACACATTTTTAATTTTCACATCTACCACTTGTCCGGTAAGATCCGACAATAGTACTTTAACAGTAACGGTCGCCGGTACTATTGATTTCAACAAAGTATGTTCAGGTTCAAGTCCAAAATTCTTAGTACGCATGGGTGTATGAGTACGTTCGGGATTAATACAATTTATCTTAACCCCCCAAACACCCCATTCTTCAGCCAATGCTTGTACAAAATTCACTGTAGCACACTTGGTGGAAGAATAAATACTATATCCCATACGTCCGCGAGTATAGGAACTTGAAGTATATAGAATCAACTGTCCTTTCGATAATTTCAGGTATGGCAAAGATTCCTTGGCAAGATTTACCATACCTTTATAGTTGATGTCTATGGCTTCGTAAATAGCATCATAATCCATATGTTCCAAAGGTACTTTATAGAGTACAGAAGCTGTGTTTACAATAAAATCGATGCGCTTCTCTTTTTCAAAGACTTGTTTTAATGCCGATTTTATTTTTTCCGGATCGCGCACGTCAATTTGATTCATCTGACGGCTAAATCCATACACCTTTGCTCCATTCTCCTTGCATATATTACATACATCCAAACCTATACCCGATGAAGCCCCAAACACTACGACCACTTTTTGTACCAACGTTTGCTTTTCGTTGTCTGTCAACTCTTTGTTCCCATAATCGAAGGTCTTTAATTGAAAGAGCTTTTCAATAAGAAAGAAATCTTCCTTATAGGTTAATTTCATATTGACACCTTCGCCATTCACCACATAGATTTTAACTTCGGGAAGATATTTTAACACCACACCACAATCATCCGTAGTTTTAAATTCCGGGTCTTTCAAAGCTTTTTCATAAGCTTTCTTGATAACCGACAAGCGAAATCCTTGCGGAGTTTGCCCTCTTCGAAGGTTTTTTCGAAGAGGAATTTTTTTGATGATATTTTCATGGTCTACTTCTATGATGGTATCGGCTGATTCAATAGCAACATCAACTGCTTGATAATGAGCTAAGGCTTGAATCACATCGGTAATAATCTTATCGCTGAGTAAGGGTCGAACTGCATCGTGAAAAATCAAATTGCAGTCTTTTTCTCCATCATAGGCTTCGATAGCCGAGAGGGAGGAAAAATGTCTCTCCTTACCGCCGGCCAGTATTTTTTTTACTTTGTTGAAATTATTTTTTATGAGATAAGATTCAATTTTCCCTCTGTATGCACTGTGAACAACAATGGCAATTTCATCAATCATATCATGCTTTTGAAATGCTGCAATGGTATGTTCCAAGACTGACATACCGGCAACTTTCAAAAATTGTTTAGGTATATCTGTATTTAATCTGCTTCCTACCCCACCGGCTAAAATAACGGCTATATTTCTCATATGAATGATTCTTTATTTAAATAATTTTTATAAATAAAAATGCTTGTAATATATTGAATATTATCTTTTAATTTATTAATGCTTGTAAAAACAATTGGAAATTTTATCATAAAATAGAGTAATTGAAATAGAAAAAAACAGCATAACGACATTTCTTTTCGCAAACAATACATTAAAGAAGCCATATTATATACCCTGGAAAATTGTGAATGACTACTTGATTTAGATAAATGCATTATTTTCCCTGCTTTTAATAAATAAGATTCATACCCAGCATTAAATATACGTTTGTTTAGTTCTACATCTTCAAAATACATAAATATTTTTTCATCAAACCCATTCATGGCATCGAATAAATCTTTACGCAGAAACATATCCGCACCAATTACATAATCTACAGAAACAGCATTTAGTTTATCATTAACTTCTGATTTTGATTGCATATTGAAATAAGCATAAAGTCCTAATTTTAGATATTTCTTGGCAGAATAAAACCGTCCACCACTTTTAGAATAATTACCTTTTTCATCTACTAAAAACGTACCAATAATTCCTATTCGCTTATTCGTATGAAGAGATAAAAAACTAAAAAAATCATTGAAAGGATCATCTATAATTTCGGTATCTGAGTTAAGTAAAAACAAATAAGTTCCGCTTGCTTGTTTAGCACCTAAATTGTTTGCCTTGCCAAAACCTACATTGATTGGACTTTCAATTAAGATTACGTCAGGAAATAATTCAATGATTCGTTGTGCCGAATTGTCAGTTGAAGCATTATCAACTACAATGATTTCATAATCGACAGAATGAATATTTCTGATAATTGAATGTATGCAGTTTATCGTTAATTGCGCTGTATTATAATTAATTATTATTATCGATACTTTCTGTTTTATTTTCACCGGTATTAAATTTAATTTTTATAAACAATGCTATAACCAAAAGGATAATAGTGACTGTAATAAAGAAAAATTGGAAAAAAGAATCTGAAAAAAATTGGAAAACAAGCATATAAAAGAATGCTACATACACTAATATTCCGACACTATATCCAAATCTCATGTATTGATATAAAATTCCCCAAAAAGTTCCCAATATGGCAGCAAATAAAAAAATTCCGAATAATCCAAAATCAACATAATAACTAAACATAATGGTATAAACATTAATGTTTATAGGCGTTTTTGTCCAGTTATATAAATTGAAAGGATCAGGATTTCCAACAATATCAGCATCTATCAATTGTAAAAAAGGCACAAGGAATCTAAACGTGTATTCTCCGTTAAAAGAATGTATAAATTGAGTATTTCCGCTTAATACACCATCGAAAGCCGGTAAAGGAGCTAATAAATAAGCTGTTATAAAATTAATGAAATTAAATCCACCGACACTTCGTCGCAACAAATGAGATAACATCATTAAAATAAAAAAAACCGCAAAAAACAAAGCAGTTTTTTTGACTGTTAATTTTCTATAGATAATTAATATACAGAAAAAAGACAAAAGAATTTGAGCCATTACTGTTTTATTACTTCTCAGTATATAATAAATAATGATTAGAAAAAATAAAGTAATAATTTTAAAATCGGTTATTTTATATGTTTTGTCAACAAACAACAAAAGAAGTAATAAAAGAAAGGCAAAATTACTTACCGTATTGGCAATGCTAATATAAAAGGGAATGTGTATCAACAACTCTTCTCCATTTAAGTCGGAAACACTGGCTGCTCTGATTCCTGCAAACAAATTTTCGGGATTATAAAATAAGCCTTTTTGAATTAATGAGATAATAGACAGACATAAACAGACTATAGTAATTGGAATTAACCATTTAACTAAATTTTTATTGGAAGGTCCTTTCAATCTGGAAGGAAAAGGAACTTTAACAAAGTTGAAAAGTAATGTAAAAAAAGAAAAAGTAAATGTCCAGATTAACAATACAAAATAAAATTTATCGGATAGTTCAAATAATCCATGATCCACAAAATTGTAAATAGTAAGGATTATCGCCCATACAGCATTTGTAATAACTGCAGGATGAATAATATTCCTTGTTAATTTATAAGATACTATTAACATGCTAAATAGTAAAACTATTGTAATTATGTTCATCGTTATAAATTTTATATCTTTTTCATGTAATATTATGATTAACGTATTTCTTTAAAAAAAACCAATGGCCACTTCCAATTTTGATAGACTAATTGAACCATTCCTTGTGCCAATATTAATCCCCATACACCCCAATGAACAACATCAAGCAGTATCCATAACAATAAAACCGTAGCTACTCCTGACCATAGTGAGGCAGCAAAAAAAGGCACTTCATTTTTAGCCAATAAAAAACCTGCGGCTAAACTATGATTACGCTCTAAAAAAGAAATAATTAATATTGCCACCAACATTCCCGTACCTAAAAATTTCGTTTGACTATCAATAATATCTAAGGCGTAATTGCCAAATAAAACAAAAGCTAATCCTCCAAGAATAAAAATAAAAAGTTGTATAACGGAACCTCTAAAAAAGATAGTTTTGAGTTGTTGCATACTGTTGGTAGTTCTTAATTGAGTGATTTTCGGTATATAAGAATTATAATAAACACCAGCTAAAGAAGATAATATTCCAACAACTTGAATCGTAATCCCATACATAGCAACTTCCGATAAGGTCAAGAAAATGGAACCCATGAAAATTGCTGACTTATTCACTAAAAAACTTCCTATACTTGTAAGGCCTATTTTTAAGGCATTAGGATATATAGCAGATATGATTTCTTTTTGATTTTGATTTTTAATCGATTTTAAAGTGCTTTTTATTTCATTCGTAAAAAAAACTCTGTAGGATAAAAATCTTCTAACAATGATTGAAAGTGCTTGCGCGGAAACTATGGCAATAAGGCCTTGTCCTAAAGCTATTAAAATTATTGCCACTATTAAATATAAAGATTGTCCCACTACATTTATTTGTTTTGAAATTTTTATAAGCCCTTTCCCTTGTAATAAGGAATCATAATAAAGAGTATAGATATCATATGCATTGAGAATAATTAATATAACCCATGCAATACATAAGTCTATTTTATCTCCCGTATAAGATTGTAATAAAAAAAACATATAAATGTTACCGACAATTAACAACAAAAACAACACTATGAATGCCATTCGGGAATAAAACCAACGCATGGCAGAAATAGTCCCTTTTAATAATCCATAATCAATGTCATTATTTTCGTTTAGTTCGGCAATTCCTTTTTTCTTAAGTTCTTTAACACCTGAAAACACATAGGTAACATTCCGTGTAAAAGAAGGATTAAAACCAAAATCCAGTAAAGCTATTAAAGTTGTAATAGTTGTAAAAATCGTCCAAATGCCGACAGTTTCTGTGGGCATCATTTTTAAAATAAAAGGGAGAAGTATAAGTCCCGAGCCAATTTTGAAAAATGTGGCAATATAATTCCAAATTACATCTTTACGACTAATTTCCGCTACTCCTTTTCTCATGTGTTTTATATTTTTTCCAAAAATTGGCCTTCTATTTCTACTGATACAGCAATGATACCCTGCAAATTGACCACAACTCTACTTTTCTCTTCCACCCTTAACAATTCTCCCTCCAGACCTTTGAATGGACCGCCTTTGACTACCACTTTATCCCCTTTAGCCAAATCGGGATTTATGATGCGCATATTCCCTTTTTTTGCATTTATAGCCATCATAAAATCTTCCATCTGTTTATCAGGAACGATTAAATTTCTGTTGGTAGCTAAATCTTTCATATACCAAATATGCAAGCGGTTTTCATTGAGCAACTGAAAACTCTTGTCATAATCCGTACGTAAAAATACCAAATGTGGAATGACAGGAACTATCACCTTTTTTTTACGATACTTCCATTGACGCAATTCCATACGCAATGGAATAAAATTTTCAATGGCTAAACCATTCAATTTATCCTTTATAAACTTCTCTTGCCGAGGTTTTGTCTTTGCTGCAAACCAATATAAAAGTTTATCCTCCATAAGCTACGGTATTACGAATGCTTTAGTCGCGAAAGTATCATATCTTATCATATAATAACTATTGTCAATAAGACTTAATAGCCTCATCTTATTCTATTTAAAAAAATCTATTTCTCAAGATTAAAAACGTTTTTTTGCATGCAAAGGTAATCTTTTTTATCTTACTTTTATCTGATTTAATCAATTAAGCAGGCAAATAAAGACTAAGATTTTAATTATATATAAAATAAATGACGTCTGATTTCGTTTTTTGTAATAAAAGCCAACCTAATGGACTCACAAAAAATACTCATAATCGACGATGAAGCTCCCATACGTCATGCCTTGCGCGATATTCTCGAATATGAAAACTATCATATTGAAGAAGCATCCAATGCCACGGAAGCTTTATCGATGCTAAACAAAGAAAAATTCAATACCATTATCAGCGACATTAAAATGCCTAATATGGATGGCATTGAATTATTAGAAAAAGTAAAAGAAATATGCGAAACACCGGTAATTATGATAACCGGACACGGCGACATTGAAACGGCCGTGGAAACCATAAAAAAAGGAGCTTTCGACTACATTACCAAACCCTTGGATTTAAACCGTCTTTTAGTATCGGTACGAAACGCCCAAGACAAACAACATTTAATCAATGAAACGAAAAAGCTAAAAAAGAAAATCAGCAAACGATTTGACATCATAGGCGAATCCCCGGCCATACGTCAACTGAAAGATATAATTGAAAAAGTAGCCCCTACCAATGCGAGGGTTCTCATTACGGGAGAAAACGGCACCGGCAAGGAACTTGTCGCCCATTGGTTACACGAAAAAAGCGATCGCTCTTCCCAAGCTTTCATTGAAGTGAATTGTGCCGCTATACCATCGGAATTGATTGAAAGTGAATTGTTTGGTCATGAAAAAGGCTCCTTCACTTCGGCTGTGAAACAACGAAAAGGGAATTTCGAATTGGCTGATAACGGCACCCTTTTCTTAGATGAAATCGGCGATATGAGCTTGTCTGCACAAGCCAAAGTGTTGCGTGCATTACAAGAAAATAAAATAACCCGTGTGGGCGGGGAAAAAGACATACACGTAAACGTAAGGGTGATTGCCGCTACCAATAAAAACCTTCACTACGAAATTGAAAACAGGACTTTTCGCGAAGATTTATACCATCGCATCAACGTAATTAACCTCCACGTACCTCCTTTACGGGAACGCTTGGACGACATCCCTTTACTGGTTGAACATTTCACCCATATTATAAGCGAAAACCAAGGTATGCCCTTGCGAACCTTCAATAAAGACGCCTACGAAGTATTGAAAAAGCTTCCGTGGAAAGGAAATATCCGCGAGTTACACAACATAGTAGAACGTTTAATGATATTATGCGATAACCCCATTACCGGAGCTGATGTAACCAAATACACCCGACATTCATGAAAGACACTCATCCCGGTAAAGCACTGAAGTTTTGCCCCTTTTGCGGCAGCAAACCATTTGTATGGGACAATAAAAAAGCACATCACTGTATAGCATGCAAGCGTAGGCTATATACCAACGCTGCCGGCGCTGTAGTTGCCTTGATCGAAAACCAACAACATGAAATTCTATTCACCCTACGTAAATTCGACCCTGCCAAAGGAAAGTTAGACTTGCCCGGCGGCTTTATTGATTTGGGCGAAAAAGCGGAAGATGCTGTGGTACGAGAAGTAAAAGAAGAATTAAACCTCGAGGTAAATGCCATCACCTTTTTTGGCACTTTCCCGAATACCTATACATTCAACCATTACACTTACTTTACCATCGACATGGTATTTCGTTGTAGTATACTAAATGTGAAACAGATACAAGCCAATGACGATGTGGCTGACTTTCGATTCGTCCACCCTAAACACGTAAACCTCGATGATATCGGATTAGACTCCATCAAGCATCTCGTCGGTTTACTTCAACAACAGCAGGATTATTAGTCGATTAACTCTCCTTTTGAAGTGAATTTCAATTCGCTGCGGGTTTTGCTTTTCTTATCATAGACCTCAAGCCTATAATACGGTTTTTGATTTGGATTGGTAATCATCTGACAGGTGTTGATGGTCATATTCGGTTTTTTATTGGCCATATACGTTCGTATGGAAGAAGGTATTTTTTTCTCAGGTTCAATAGTTAACGCCGTTTGTATCCAAACTCCTTGGTCGGAAAAGATGGCTTCGTTGGTTAAATCTTTTTCAAGAAATACGGCTATCCACGTATTGTTATCGCCTTCTTGCCAGCTCACATCTTTCACTTTGGGATAAGTATCGGAAAACGCTTTTTTTACTTGACGGCTGAGTTTCCTTGCCGATGCTTGTTCACTTACTTGCTTGAAGTCATCTTCTACTTTCAACAGCTCGCCGTGATGGCTAAAGTAACCCGTGGCATAAGGTTGATTAACCCCGGGGCGTTGAATCAATATCTTATACACACGACCGTATTCGGAAAACTCATCAAAAGTATTGTATTCTGCCTTTTTTACTACATATTCGGGATAGTCGCGCGTAATCCATAAACCTACACCCGAAGGCAGTTCCGTTTCTTTGATATTGTTAGGGTCGAAATCCATTTCTTTATGTTTTTCAAACTCTTTTTCTATACGTGCTTGGTCTTTCTTTTCTTGTTCAGAGAGTTCAGGCTCCTTTTCCACAGCTACTTCCGGATCGATGATTTCTATAATCTTACCTTTCTTATCAAAAAACATAATAGTTATCAACCCTTTACGTTTATACCTATCTTCAATAAGTTCAACGATAAATTTATCATTTTTATCAGCTCTGACTTCTTTTTGAACTTTATCAATCTTATAATTCTTATAAAACATATCGATAGAGCGCGACAGAATCGATGGCAGTCTATCGGTATTTAATTCTGATATAGTACTGATCCATCCCCCTTTTGTAGAGATATATCCTTCGGTAGCAGCATTCCTTAAGGTGCAGGTTAAATTATAAAAGGTGTCTTGAGGATTATGATACCATACTACATTCGAAGCATTTAAGAATCGTTTCCTAAAGGTTTTGAGTACGGTTCCGGGGACTTTATCTTCGGTAATTATATACGACTCCTTGGTGTGTATTTTTTCGGGTTTGACTGATTTTTTCTTCAGGCTTCGATTTTCAGCGGTGATGGGTTCCTGCTGACGATCCTGCGGCAGTTCTCGTTTGTCTTCCTTGATAAATCTACCAGTAATGGTAAAGTAGATGGTCGAAACGATGTTTTCCGAAGTCACAATGAGGTCGAGCACATAGCCGTCGGCCTCGCCGGCTTGTTTGATGAAATAAACATTTTCCATATCCGTATAAGAGGGATAAGCCTGCTTTACATGTCGGAAGATATAAGAAGGAAGGTCTTCTTTTTCAACTTCTATTAAGGTTTTTATCCAATCTCCTTCGTGGGTGAAGATTGACTTTGCATCAGCCGACCCGTCTTTGAATGAGGCTATATAGGTATCGGCATCCAGCTCCCATTGCGTAACCTTCGCCGATGCGTTCTTTGCTTTGAAAGCTTGGGTAACGGATTTAGGAACATCTTTTGACTTAACAACTTGTGCGTTTACAATTCCGTAAACAAATAGGAAACAGCCAAGCATTAAAACATATTTTTTCATATACATACTTATTTTTATACAACTTTTTTTTGCAAAAATACAATTTATTTTTTAAGAGATACACATTTTTTTTCATTGCCAAACAATTTATTTCGGCAGGCTTTATGCTTCGATTTGCTTGCTTCGAGGCTTATATAGCGGCTAAGGCCGGCGGCTTATGCTTTGTTATTTTTCATTTCGGCATCTTTTTCGTAAGCATTGACGATAGATGTTACCAATTTATGCCTTACGATGTCGGATTGATTCATATAAATGACGTCAATACCTTTAATATCTTTCAAGAGATCAACGGCGTGCAACAAACCCGAGGATTGATATCGGGGTAAGTCAATCTGTGTTAAATCGCCGGTAATGAAAAATTTGGCGTTATTTCCCATGCGTGTTAAAAACATTTTCAGCTGCATGGAAGTGGTGTTTTGCGCTTCGTCTAATATAACATAGGCATGGTCGAGCGTGCGGCCTCTCATAAAGGCAAGCGGTGCAATTTCAATGACTTTATCTTCCATATAGGCCAACAATCGCTGAGGAGGAATCATATCGCGCAGTGCATCGTAGAGAGGTTGAAGGTAGGGGTCTAATTTATCGCGCAGATCGCCAGGGAGAAAGCCAAGGTTTTCGCCGGCTTCGACAGCAGGACGCGTCAGTATGATTCTTCGAATTTCTTTATTTTTCAATGCTTTCACAGCTAAAGCAACCGCCGTATAGGTTTTTCCCGTACCGGCCGGCCCTATGGCAAAGACCATGTCGTTTTGCTGTATGCTTTTTACAAGGCGTAACTGATTCGGACTCCGTGCCCTTATCACTCGACCTTCTCGTCCGTAAAGGATAATATCGTCTTCGGCTGAAGCATCGCAAAGGCAATTCTTGCTCTTCCCGTTCTCGAGCAATTGTAGTATATCGTTCTCGCTTAGCTTATTATATTTTTGATAATGATGCTGTAAACGCATGAAAAAGGCCACAAATTCATCAATGTTGAGTCTGTCGCCTACGATCCGCAGCTCATTACCGCGCGCCACTAACTTCACTTGAGGGAAAATTTTGCGTAATAATTGGATGTTATCATCATTCACACCATATATGTCTACTAAATCTTTGGTGTCGATTGAAATGATTTCTTCTGTCATGCGCTTGCTTTTTTGTGAAAATAAATGATAGTGCAAAGATAGTTAATTATGCATAAACAGACTACACATTGCATCAAAAGATTTATTCTTTTTGATTAAATAAAATTATAAACTTGACATACAGAGCTGTAAATATACACCTTGTCGTTAAACAGGGAAGGCGTCCATGGCTATGGTATGTATATCTTTATAAATAAGGTAAAAATTATCTTGAAACAAGTATATCCGTTTAGTGAATCTACTTTGATTCGATTTTTCACTACTTTATGTGAAGAGTGAAACATGTTTGTATACTATAAAATCGTCATAATAATTTAAAATAAACATCATGTTGTTTTAAAAAATACGTCATAATGTTTTTTTTAAAACGTTATGACGTTTTGAAGGAAATTTTATGACGTATTTTGCGAATTATTTTGACGTTTCAGAAACTTATTTTTGATGTTTATTCATGACTCTAGTATGTCTGACAAGCTAAACAAAGCAATCCCATCTTGCAAGCTAAGGTATTTGTCATGCAAGCTGCTTAGCATTCGAAGAGCATAGGGTTTACTGCTATTTTATTTTCTTAAACTCCAAGCCTTTCAACATATCCCTGAAATCTTCTCCCACTTTAAAGATAACTTTCCTTTTGGTGATATCTTTCGGACTGACATCTTTTTCATTCTTTTTTCCTTTACAGCTAAAGCTAATCCTCATTTTAAATAAATCGTCCACTTCGACCCCTCGCCCGGCGGCGAGTTCTAATCTCACAATTCTAAAATAAGCATCAAGGACTGCCTTTGTATCGCTACTATTCACAGAGCAGCTCATCGTAACCATATCCAATATTTTTTTAAAAGATGTTGTACCTGATTTAATGGGAATGGCGTAATACAATTTTTCTGCGTCCGGGTCACCGGGTTTTCCTTTTTGAATAATTTTATAATTAATCGACATATCAAAAAAATTTTATAGGTTATTATTCTATTTTATTTTGCAATATTTTTCCATATTTTAGCTGTTTTTTAGCATCCCCTTTGCATTTTATCCTACGTATTTGTGGCTTACATTGCCCCAAAGAAAGGCAGGTTTTCCTAAAATGTCATCTTTCGAAATCTTGGGTCAAAATTACACTTTTTTTTGATATATACATAGGAAAATTATTTTTTACTAAAACTATGTAGGCTCCTACGCATAGGTCGACAAGCAAAAGGTCGCAGAAACAAGGTACCAGACCTGAGTTTACAGCCTCCGACGAAAGATTTTTAATATTAATAGGATAATTGTAAAAAAATATATACTTTTGCGTGGCAAAAAATAAAATTAACTTATTCCGACAAAAATGCGAAAAGTATTCAACCTAATATGTATCCTCTTATTAAACAGCTCACTCAACGCTCAACGTTACAGTTTTACCGCCTATGTATACGATGCAGAAAGCCGTCAAGCATTGGAATATGTCAACATATGGGTGCCAAGTTTACACACCGGCACGATAAGCGATAAAAACGGTAAGTTTGTATTGATGACAACACAAGTGGTTGATAGTCTATGCTTGAGTTGTATAGGTTACGAAAGTATCTTTCTTCGCATCCATGCCTATCAAAAAAATCAAAAGTTCTACTTAAAACCCAAGGCTACTGAACTTACAGAGGCCCGCATCGTGGCCAAAGAAAATCCGGCACACCGCATTATGCGCTTCGTCTATGACCATAAAAAAGATAACAATCCATACCATTACCCGTCGTATCAGGCAAAACAATATTCGAAGACGTTTTTTTCGTCGGAGGCGGTCATGGATAGTTTGATGAATGTAAATTTTCTCGACAGTTTAGACTCCAACTCAAATCAAAAAGAAATGTACGAAGTGCTGCAATCCCAGCATTTTTTTCTACGTGAATCGGTAATAGAACTGAATTACAAATATCCCGGTAAGAAAAACGACATCTTGCTCGCATCGAAGATATCGGGATTTTCAGACCCCATACTTCAACTCCTCACCAATCAAATGCAATCCTTCTCGTTCTACGATGATAAGTATACCCTTTTGTTTTCTACCTTTATCAATCCCCTGTCCGACAAAAACTTTTCGTATTACTTTTTTTGGATAGAAGATACGAGCTACGTAGGAAAGGATACTTTGTTTACGATTTCCTTTAAGCCTCTGCGAAATAAAGATTTCCAAGGTCTATCTGGCAGAATGAGTATACATTCCGACGGATGGGCGGTGGAACATGTTACCTTCTCCCCTATTTTTAATACCGACTTCATTTCGATGGTAATGGAACAACATTACTGCAAAATCGACGATACATACTGGTTCCCGGAATATACGAAAACCAAACTTAATCTGCGTATAGAACTGAACAAGCTCCCGTTGACGAGTTATTCCATGACAAGAAATAAAGAAATAAAAATCAATATTCCACAAAAGAGCGGACAGTTTATCAGCGATGAATTGCTGATGGATTCCCCCGAAGCCTATAAGAAAAAAAGCGATTCCATATTGGCACAATATAGAGACGAAGCCATTACCACTAAAGAAGAACAAACCTACTATTTCTGGGATACAGTTACCAAAGACATCGACATCGACAAGTGGCTCTTTATTGCCAAGACATTGGTATCGGGCGAGATTCCCTATAAATTCATCGACTTTAAGGTTGATAAATTCTTAGCTATCAATGGACAAGAAATTGTTCGTCTGGGACTTGGTATAGAAACCAACGACCGTATGTCGGAATACTTTCGCATAGGAGGCTATATAGGCTTTGGCATCAAAGACCTCCGCTTGAAATGGGGCTTGAATAGCGGACTTATCCTGAATAAACGACGAAAAGTACAGCTTACGGCAGCCATCTACCACGATGTGTTCAAAGCCGGCAGCAACGTAAACGCACGGCTTATAGAATCATATCGTTTTTCTATGGCAAAAGCCAATAATATCATACTGGTCAGCAAAGGATTATTGCATCATTACGACTATGTGAAACATGCTGAAATAGGCTTTTCTTCCTTTTTGAATCGCTGGTTAGCCGGCAAAATCGAATTTTCCTATACGAATCACCATGCCGCCTACGATTACCAATACGCCCTTCTGCCTCAGGAAGCTAATAAACATCTGCGTTTCAATACAATCGAATTGTCACTATATCTGACTATCCCCTCACACGCTACCATCTATAGCTTTGGAAGGTTAAGATTAGCCAAGAAAACCTATCGTCCACAACTTGAATTCGTCTACAGCAGAGGTATTAAAGGCCTATTGGGAAGCGATTTTGCCTATAACTGGCTCGACCTAAAAGTATCGCAAAGCATAGAGATTAAATCCTTAGGAGCATTTAGCTATCAACTGAAGGCAGGTTTTGTAGACAAAGACCTACCCTATTCTATGCTTTATGGCATACATGGCGCCCATGTACTTGTTGATATTTTCGATCCTTATTCATTCGCCACCATGCGCATAGATGAATTTTTATCGGATAGATATGCCTCCTTACACATATCTCAACAGTTCCCGGCATTGTTTACATCAAAATATTCCTCCCCTAAACCACAATTGCTTTTACAGGGTGCTTGGGGAGACCTGCGTCGTCCGGAAATACATCAAGGAGAAGGTATAAATTTTCAACGCATGAACAAAGGCTATTTTGAAGGAGGAATTGCACTGCATGATTTGATTAAAAATCTATATGCAGGTGTAGGGTTCGCTGCGTTTTACCGTTTCGGACATTATATGTTCCCCGATATCATCGATAACTTCAGCTTCCGATTGACATTTACCGTTTTAGGACTGTAAACCGATACTTATAATTGTATATGTATTCAAAACTTTATGTATGTTATTCACATTTCATATGGAATTATACTAAAACTATCAGCAAACACTTGCATCGAGGAATTAAGTCCTCATTTATTAAAACATATTATTATGACTATCAGAGTCTTCGAATGAATTCAAAAAAAAGTAGTAGATTTCATGTTATAAATAATCTTAGTTATCGTTTGTATCAATGATGAACAGGGAAGAGTTTCAAAAAAGGTCGCTCGCCATTCGGCCACAATTGGTCCAGAAAGCGAAGCAATGGACCGAACAAGAAGAGGAGGCTGAAGATTTAGTACAGGAGGTACTTCTAAAGTTGTGGATTAGCCGTACTCAATGGGAGCAGCACCCCAATTTTGAAGCCTTAGCCTTTAAAGTATTAAAAAATAAAAACATTGATAGATTCAGAAGTAAAAAACATGATGTTGCCCGAATGGATGAATGTGAAATTGTTAGTGTCGGTAAGGATCCACTCGAACAAATAGAAGCCAACGATAACACGAAATTATTAATCCAAATCATCGACCAACTACCCGACTTGCAACGCATGATTATCCGATTAAAAGACATAGAAGGCTACGAAATCAACGACATTGCAACCCTAACACATGCTTCGCCCGACGCCATACGCATGAATTTGAGCAGAGCACGTAAAAAAGTCAAGGAATTATTCATTAAAAACAACACCTAAATATGCAAGGAAAAGACACGGAATATATACAACAGCTTATCGATGACTATTTCGAAGGGAAAACCGGCAGAGAAGAAGACAAAATATTGTTTGCTTATTTCTCACAAAGAGAAATAGATCCTTGCTTCCAACAATACCAAGCTTTGTTTGCCAGCTTTCATCAATTATCATTGCAGGTTCAAGCATCGAAAAAGCAGGCATATGTGCCACATCAACCCACAACCTACAGCAAGCTTTCAAACAAATCAAACAGAAGACAATGGATTCGCATCAGCTCCATCGCAGCATCCGTAATGCTCCTCGCAACAATTAGCTTTCTCCTTAATAAACACGTGCAAAACGTGGATTATGTAATGATCGACGGAATCAAATACACCGATGCACTTAGCATCGAAACCGCCGTAAACAACAGTTTGGCAAATGTTAAAATTGAAACACAAGACATCTTCTCCTCCCTCGATGTGTTGGATTTAGATTCATTAAAATAAATAGATATGAAAACTAAAAACATATATTTTGCTAGCATCCTTATGCTACTTTTACTAATACCTCGTGCTTTTAGTGCTAGTTTACAAGCAAACACTCCTCGTCCTTCTATATTTAAAATATTTGAAAAATACGGCAATCAAAAAGGAGTTACTATGCTTGAAGTGTCAAGTGAAATTATTAAAAGCTATAATATCAAACACTTTAAGAGTATCGTATTTGATGACGGCCGATATGCCCTTGCTGACATACGGAAATGTATAGAAAAAGATAAAATCGGCGCTAAAAAGATGAAAGAACTCATACAAAACGGTGAAATTGTGAGTGCTTACTATCGCCTCCAAACGGAAAATGAAAGCATGAACCGTTACTTGATTTTTAAAGTAAGCAAACAGTATAAAACCACTTTGATATATATAGAAGGAGCCTTAAGCCCAGATGAACTCGTTGAACTATTGAAATAATGTATTAAACACAAAAAAATATATAACATGAAGAAATTAAGCATATTCACAAGTCTTTTATTGACCATTTTCATCGCGTCCGCACAAAACGATACCGTTATTTATTTCGGCAGCAGCAAAGTATATTTATCAGTAGACAGCGGTCAAACCAAAGTTAGGGTTACCAACGCTAATACCGATTCAGCCGAATTCATGCTTTTTGAAGGCATTTATGACGATTCTACTTCCAAAGAAACCATTGCTTCCTTTGGGTTTTCTAAACTGATTAAATCAAAGAGAAGTTCTTATATTAGGCCGCATAGCAATAACTTATTCTTAGGATTTTCAAGTTTGGCCGACCGTAACCTAAACATTGCCGACGCTGAGAATGCCATGCTAAAATATAATTCCTTTGAATGGGGCTGGACAGCCTTTACCTTTGAGCTTACTCCTCCAAAAACCAAACAAAAAGGAATACTATTTCATGCAGGCCTGGGCATACGTATGCATCAATACAATGCCGAAAACAATACAGCTTTTCGTTTAGTCAACCATTACACAACACAAGTAGCCGCACCGGATGATATTGTTTATTCTACCAGCAAATTGACCAATTGGTATGTACACTTACCGGCCTTGATAGAATGGCAAATTCCTGTCCAACATACTAACTTTTTCATCCAAGGCGGATTAGAATGCGGTATTAAATTATCCGCTAAATCAAAAATAATGTATTATGTTGATAACAAAAAAACAAAAGAAAAAATAGGATCCGATTTAAATGTCAATCCACTTACCTTGGATGTCAAATTAGCATTTGGTTTTGGCAGCTATGGGCTTTATGCTCGCTATGGACTGTTACGCGAATTTCGCAAAGGAAGAGGCCCTGAAGTATATCCGGTTGCTGTCGGTATAGTAGTAGTCCTTTAATATTAAACACAACCGTAGAGACGTAGCATGCTACGTCTCTACGGTATATTGACAATAATAAATGATTATTATTGTATTTAGAAATAGACACTCAAATTAAAGAATCCGGTTGGCTGAACATCAAAACCTGTATGTACGGGTGTTAATTTACGTTCGGCCACATAGACTTGATCTAATTTCCATGTTTCGCCAATGCCCACTTCTTCTGTGGTGTAGGTTCCAAAAATAAAGAGATCAAATTCGGCACCTATCGATATATTTTTGCTTATAAACAAATCGGCTCCTGTAAAGATTGCTCCCCCATAATTAATGCGATTACCTCCTTTAACTTGTAACATTCGAACCGGAGTATTCACGATTTGATCCATCCAAAAATCATAGGAAGTCGGCATTTGGTTGGTAGCACTTATTTTATTCCCATAGGTATAATACTCTTTATGGAAATTATAAGAAGCAAAGATTTCAGCACCTGCATAGCCTTGCATACGCCATAAGGAACGTCGGTATTCATAGCCTATTCCCAACTCTAATTGGGTGTTGCGTTCTTTCATCTCATCCACGACCAAAGCTTCGGTAAGCCAATTGTCGGCCAATGGATTGTTTAGATTAGCCACATCATCTCTTATAAATTCACGACGAGTAACATTATGTATACCAATACCAAAGCGTAACCTAAGTGCTGTATTATCGCTAAGAAAATATTTGCCGAACAAGGTTGGATTAAACATAATGGATTGTTGTGAAGAAGTAACCATATTATAATCCGGATAGTTAAATGTACCATGGGAACTATTGCTATTGCCGATGAAACGAATCATATTGGCTAAATCCAAACCCAATGAGAGGGTACCCTTTTTAGGTAAGATATCTGAAAAATCTTTTTTCGTTTCTTGTGCTTGAGAAGTATATAAAACCGCAAACACACATAAACTTGCTATTATTAACTTTTTCATATTTTGTAGATTTAAAAGTTAATTACTCTTTTTCATATATCATTACATCTTGCTGATAGCTATACTCTTGATTGGTGTAATCGGTAAAATACAATGTTTCATACACATTCAAATCATATTTATAAACATATGTTTTACCAAGTATTCTATCTTCGTAATCCCATATTTCGCTACCATAAATTTCAATTTCAGCATAACCGTTTTTAACCATGGGTACATCCAGTTCGAATTGACCGGCATTTGAAACCGTGAGGGTTTTATCTTGGATAAATTCTCTACCGAATTCATCGTAAGCATAAATAACAAGTGTTAATACCGTACCTTTAGGCACGTTGCTATAGATTAAGGTGTCGCGTGTTATGGTGTCGGTACCAATAATTTGAGTATAGTTTTTATGTTCACTCAAATACCTTAGCGTACCTCCAAATTTAATTTTAGTAGTTGGATTAAATGTATTTCCGTTAGGATCACCGGCTACATCGTTGTAGGTATCGCTTATTTTTTGTGTTGCCGAAGCAGAACCTGCACCAAGGCCTCCAATATATTTAATGGGTAGATTAAATTGTCTCCATTCTTTTAGGGTATCTTCAGAAATGGCGTACAACACATGATAAGTAAATGATTCAAAAGAAACAGTTGCATTTACACCGGAAGAAACCACCGGTACATTGATAGAAAAACTTCCTTTTTTGTCGATTTTTGTTGTCAACACATAATTTCCTCCTGAAACATTGTTAGGATCATAATCAGCATAGGGAATTGAAACCATCACTTGTGTGCCTTCGGGTACAAATTCCATAACGGCATTTGTTTGGTCTAAGTCGGCATATAAGGTACCGCTAATACTGACTGTAGGTAGGGTCGCTAAATCCAAAGGTTCTGATACTTCGTATTTTTTACAAGAAGTAAAAACAATGGATAACATCGCTGCATAAAAAATCTTTCTGTACATTGTTGTAATTTTAAATTAATATTTATTTTAATTATAAGATGTTGCAAAAATAATTTTTTTTTTAATAAAATTAAGCGTTGTTCAATATTATTTGTAAAAAATCACCAAATAAATGGTTGGTGTAATTAAAAAACTATATTGTTTTACCGGGATATACTTTTAAGGCCTCTTCCAAACATTTCATAGAAGCTTTCATATCATTCACATTCAAGCAATAGCTGATACGAACTTCGTCTTTCCCTTTGCCAGGTGTAGAATAAAAGCCTGTAGCTGGAGCAAACATAACGGTTTCGCCCTTGTAATTAAAATCTTCTAATAACCATTGACAAAATCTATCCGAATCGTCAATAGGCAAACGAGCTACAGCATAGAATGCTCCTTTAGGATTCGGACAATAGCATCCCTCCATTTTATTGATAGATTCAACCACTACATTTCTTCTAGCTATATATTCTTTTTGTACTTCATCAAAATAAGAGGATGGAGTATCGACTGCTGCTTCGGTAAAGATTTGTGCAAAGGAAGGCGGACTTAAACGAGCCTGTGCAAACTTCATAGCCGTTTTATACACTTCTTTGTTTTTAGTAATAAACATACCCAAGCGTGCACCGCAAGCACTATAACGTTTGGAAACAGAATCTAATAATATCACATTTTGTTCTATTTCTTTCAAATTCATCACTGAGAATATCTCTGCTCCGTCGTAAGCAAATTCACGATATACCTCATCGGCCATCAAAAATAAATCATATTTCTTCACAATGGCTGCTAAGGCTTTCAACTCCTCTTTAGAATATAAGTAACCCGTAGGATTATTTGGATTACAAATCATGATAGCTTTTGTTTTGGGAGTGATCAGCTTTTCAAATTCCTCGATGGAAGGTAAAGCAAAACCATTGTCTATCACTGAAACGATGGGTTTAACCACCACACCCGATGATACGGCAAATCCATTGTAATTCGCATAAAAAGGTTCCGGAATTATCACTTCATCGCCAGGATCTAAACAACTGTTAAAAGCAAAAAGAATAGCTTCAGAACCTCCTGCTGTTAAAATTATTTCTTCTTCCGTAACATCGATACTCCATCGTTTATAATATTCAGCCACTTTTTTACGACAGGATAATATCCCCGCTGAATGAGAATAGGCCAAGACTTCGATTTTCTCATTCTGTAGAGCTTTAATGGCTTCTTTAGGAGTTTCTATATCTGGTTGACCAATATTTAAGTGATACACTTTTATTCCTCTCTTTTTAGCTTCATCAGAATAAGGAACTAATTTTCGAATCGGAGATGAAGGCATCATCTTTCCTTTATTAGATATTTTTGGCATGATTTAGTATTTTTATTTAGTATTATTTATATTTTTCTCTTTCAATATCGGCCTTTTTATAATTATTATTTCAAACAGACTATACAATAGATATAAGGTTAGAAAATTCATGGAAAATCTTAACATATCGGTTTTGTTTATGAGACTATAAACAAGTATTACCGTCAGAAAAAGCAACAATTTAACAACGGTTATGAGCATATAAACACTTATAAACTTTCTTTCGATAGCCATGAGAGCTTTCATTTGATCTTCTTTCGATTTATTTACATCCGGTTTAAATGTTAAACGCTTCACATCGGTACGTACTATGATGAAGTGGGAAAATGCGGTAAATAAGAGGAAAAATAAGAGTAAATAAACAAAATTCGGAGAAATAATTTGCGGTATGATTCTCATGCATACAATCTCTATGATTAATAGAAAAATTGTGAAAATCAGCAATTTTTTTATATATTTTAGATATAATTGTTTCAACATATCGGATTATTTTTTTGTATTACAAAAGTATAAAAACCTTTGGTATCAAATTACTTTTTATGCTTTTTCTTGATGAAATCTTTTATACCGATATAAATCCCCAAACAAACTCCTGTAAAAGAAAGAACTAAAGTAAAAACCGGAAAGGACAAGCTTATCCATTCGTCCAATTTAACACCTCCCAGCGTAAAAAGAATAATAACAGCCAGCATTTGAAATACAAGACCGGTGTATTTTAAATAACTCGCACTTGAACGGTAGATTTTTTTATTCGGCTTTTCCATTCGTTAGGTTATAGCGAATCAAAGATTATCTTGTTCATCTGTTGAGATATGCATTTTACAATTTCCTGTAAATTCAGCATCCGCTTCAATGTTCAAGCGTTTTACCATCAAATCACCAACTACATTAGCACTTGCTTTCAGGCATAAGGTTTCGGACGTTTCAACATTGCCTTTCACTACTCCCGACACATCACAATCTTTACAGATGATATTTCCTTCAATCCTACCGGAAGAACCGATAACTAACTTTAAATTTGATTGAAAATTCCCAATCAAAACACCATCAATGCGAAAATCACCATTGGTAATTATATCACCTTTTATTTCAGTACCAACTCCAATTAAGTTAATAATCTTACTTTCAACTTCTGTACTTTTTCCCATTTTATATATTATTTATCCAAATAGTATGTATTGAAAAATTCATCATAAGCCGGTCTTTTTTGTTTGTTTTTATAAAATATAGTATAATTATCATCGGAAATAACATATACAGTAGTACGTTTAGCCATATTTAAATCACTTAAATGCGTTTGATTAATCTTCATTTGAAGATAATATTCCATGGCTTTTTCTTTATTTTCAAAGCGCGAAATAGTAAGCATTTGCAACGTATTATCGATATAAAAACTGGAAATATCAAAGGTATACATCCTAAAAAACTCTTTGTTAAAGTTATGTATATCCAATTTCAACTTATCAATTTTCAACTCCTTGATATCCGTAACAATAATCACAAAATGAAACTTAGAAGCGTCATACCGATAGAATACTTCTTCCACTTGCCCAGCTTTCATTAAAGTATCGGTTTGGGAATGCGTTGCTATACTTTGCGTTTCCAGACGTTTCAACGCTTCCAACACTCCTTTGGCCAAGGTGTCAATATCTGTAGTTGGATAATTAGCAACCACTTGCATTAATTCGTTTTTTAAGGTATCATTTCCATATACTTTCCCTTTAGATATTGCTTTTAAATAGTGCATGTTTTTTCTTATAGAAGGATTTTGATAATTTTGCAAGCCTTTTTCTGCTTCGTCGATCACTTGATTGTATTTTTCATTTTCATACAAATCATATAAATTTGTATAAAAAGTTTGAGCTTCTTTTCTTTTCTTTTCAATTTCTTCGTAATAATTTGGATTTTCAATAATTTTCGCATAATCGGTTTCAGGATACTTCGTTAAAATCAAATTTTTATAGTATGCTGATTGTTCGTTGTCCTGTAAATAAGTATAGGTTTTATACAACTGAAAAGCAGTTGGAGCTTCGAGATTATGATTCGGAAAGCGCTTTATTAAGGAAGTCCATAATTGTGCAGCTTTATTTTTATCGTTCAATTCATCATAATAAACAAACCCTGCATTATACATTGCAGCCGTGATTAGTTCATTAGAAACTTCAAAATCTTCTTCTGTTTTGGGTAGGTCTTGCATATAATACTGCTTTTGGGTTGGATCGCTAATACGCGTCCCCTCGACATTTACTTTCTTTTCGTCCGACGGTTTCTCATTTTCATTTATGAGGTTTTCTTCATCGGGAGTTTCTTCTACCATCATCATCATAGAACTTTTATCACTGATAAACCAATTATCTTCTAAGACGCGTTTCCCCCAACGTTTCCTAAACTCCTGTTCACCGAGCTTTGCTTGTGTAGCATCATAAAACACCCAAGAACTTTTTCTGCCGGTATTCGATTTTTTTGAGCTTTCCATTAAGAGAGCTTTTTCTTCTTCATCGGCAATACGTTCAGCTTCTGCTTTTTCATAATTAGCTATTACTTCATTCAAATACATATCTAATTCTTTAGGACTCATGCGAGCCATCCGCTGCAAGCTATCTTGAGTTTTTATAATCATTAAGTGTTCTACCAATTCCTTTAAGATTCCGGCTCTATGCTTTATTTCATTATAATCCGGAAATGTGGAAGGTATTATAGCAAGTACAGTATCGTAGTATTGTTGCGATTCAACATAATTAGTCTGTTCAAAATAATATTCAGCTAATTCTAAAGCAGAAACTGTTTTTTGGTATTTATTATTTATACTCCAAAAAACAGAAGCTTCTAAATTACGTATTCCCACTAAAGTATCTTGATTTTTAAAGTCCATTCTAGCTAAAACATAAAAAATCTGGTCTTTATACTCTTCGTTGCGTGGGTCTTTCAACAATCTCACCAATTTATTTTTGGCTTCGGATTTAGCTTTAGTAGCACACATCAACATATTTAATGTAGCATTAAATTCCATTTCATAGGGAGGATTACGTTTTAATACTTTATTATATTTCTTTTCAGCTACTTCAGGTTGTTCGAGTTTCTGATATATTTGTCCTAATATAAACAAGACCCTAGTTTTAAAGTCTCTTTCCAGAAAGCGTGCTTCTTCGAGTTCCGCCAAATGGTTCGCAGCCAATTCATATTCTTTTTGTCTAATAAACTTATCGGCAATGACTGCTTCCCAATGATTTTTAAATTGTTTATTTTTATGTCTTAATACCTTTTGTCGGATTTGTTCTAAACTTTCTTCTGCATCATCCAACCTATTTAATTGCAAGTTAGTTTTTGCTTTCCACGTATAAGCATCAGGCCACACATTGCCGTTGTTGTGAGTATTAATGATATAGGAAAATATCCTCAAAGCATCATAATAATCTTGCCGGTAAAAATACGCTTGACCCATTAGTAAATAGGTATCATCTATAGGTTTGCAATGTTCTATACCTTTTACTAGAATGGAATGTTTGGTTATAGCTTTGGAACATTTCTCAATGGTTCTGTCCCATTGTGGAGCATATGTCATAGCTTGCACTTTTTCAGGATAGACATATACTTGTAAAACATCCGTATAATTATCTTTAACATCGTTCATCAGCAACGATTTAGCCTCCTTAAAGCTTTCTCTGCCGTTAAAATATATATTATATCTAGTTGTTATTCCATGGTATGCGGTACTAACAAAAGCTGTTTTTTTTGTCGAACAAGACAATAAGCTTATACCGATTAGCATATAAATCAGCACCGCCTTATGATGTTTAGTTAGCTTGAATTTCAAAACGTTAATATAATTAAAATAGTATAAACTAATTATTACAACGTCAAAGTTTTTGTTTTATTTTCATCATTGTCGGATATAAATTACGCTATTTGATATAGGTTCTTCGCTTCAATCCGTTATCCTCAGAATGACAATGATTTTACATAATAATAAATAGGTATAAGTATTGTGTTTATAAATTCCTTTCGAACTATTTTAATTTATTTTATACTTCCATGCAGCAAAAACGACTTTTTAAGCCTTTTTATGTATGAAGGGAAGATTTATTTTCCAAAAATAGCGTTTGAATTAAAGTGTACATAAAATGAAACGACTAAAATGAAACATTATTTATACGGCAGGTACTGCCAAAAGGATAGATACTAAGCAGTAATTTTATACTTGCAATAAATTAAACCAATAAAAAGCGAGTGCTTTATGAATGTCAACAGTGAATTATCCGTTTTAAAGCAATTTTATTCCTCAACAAACGTTATGGAAATAAATTTTGGCAGGAAATTCACATTTCTTCTTCTGAATGAATACTACGCCGATTTATATTACAAATCTATATACAGTGTTTTGATGGATGATTTTCAACATTTATTAAACCAATGCAAAGAACTAAATCGTAAAGCCTGTCTTTCATTTTATGATATGTTCTATGTAAATGTGTATAATAGCTGTTTTCGCATTTTAAACAATCAAATGGAAGCAGAGGAAGTGATGCAAGACACCTTCATCAAAGTGTTTCAACATTTGGATAGGTTTTCAGGCAATCAAAAGATGATGCAAGCGTATTTACGGAAAATTGCCATTCACCAATCCATTCATTTACTTAAGAAACAAAAAAATATCGTTTTTTCAGAATTAAATGAAGCTATGGATGAAGTGGTGGATCAATCGTACGATTGTACTCCCATTGAAGAATGGCAAGTTGAAAAAATTAAAGCATGTATACAAAAACTACCTTCGGGCTACAAACTAATAATTAATCTCCACCTGATAGAAGAAATGGAATACGATGATATTGCAGCAATGCTCGACATAAAAGCATCGAGTGTTCGTTCCCAATATACAAGAGCTTTAAAAAAATTAAAACAACTTTTAAAATAATATTCCCATGAAATTAGAAGATTGTATTAAAAAAAACAAAGCCGCTTTTAACGATGAAATACCTCTTCAGGGTCATATGAATCGTTTTGATGTTCGCTTAAAACAATTCACTAATCATACAAGGACTTACCACTTGATTAAACGGACAGCTCTTTCAGTTTCAGCTATTATTATTGTATTGTTAGGTATAGGATATTTATGTTGGCATCCCACTAAACCGATAAGTCATAATCATACTGTTTTACTAACAAAATTTGATGTGTCATCGGAAATTGTTGCAAAAGATACAAACATGCAACAGCAACCCTCTACTCAAAATATTCTCCCCTCTACGAATTCGTTCCACACTACGACTAAAACAAGTGTACCGTTTTCACAACAGTCTAAACTCACAAAGGATTCAACATGGAATATTTCCTATATCGAAAAACAATATCACTGTAAGTTAGAAGAAGAAATTATTCATTTGCAACAAATCATTGCTCAATCTAATGAAGAAACTCGCCAATACATTGAAAAAGACATTGATGAAATTCGTTTAAGCTCACAAATCCCTCCATCCTATCAGAACCTAAGCGATGAAGAACAACTTCATTTAATTACTCAAATATATAAAACACAAATTGAATCGATTCAACGCATACAAGAAAACCTAAAAGAAATAACATATTACCAATAATTAAATTTCCTATATTATGAAAAATATGTATGTTTTATTAATTCTTTGGTTATATTTGAGTTTTAGCTTTTCAATTTGTCATTCGCAAAGCATGAATGATAAAGAGTATGTAAAAGAAATCAATCGAAGTTTTCCTACTCACCCTGAAGACACTCTATGTGTCAAAACCTTATACAGCCAACTCTCCGTAAGTAAATGGGATAAAAATGAAGTAGATATTTATATTAGAATTGTTGCCAAAGCTAATTCACAAGAGATGGCTAAAAAAATAGCTGACTCCCTAAGCATACACATCTATGCAGAAGAAGAAAAAATTAATTGCATTACTGATTTTTATTATCCTAACAACCAAAATATAAGCTTCAAAAACCTATTCGACATTCATTATATAATCCATGTTCCTTCAAACATTTACTTAGATTTATATGCTACATTTGGTAATATTGCATTGGTAGGAGACTTTTACAACAACATATACGCCGATGTTAAATTCGGTGATTTTAATGCGGATCAATTATATGGAAAAAACAATTCCGTCAGTATACTTTATGGAAATGCCAGCATAAACCAAATAGAAAAACTTAAACTTTCTCTAAAATTTGCCTTTAATTGCACCAGTAATTATATCAGAAACTTAAGTCTTAACAGTTCACAATCCAGCTTTAAATGTAGGCTAATTGACACATTAAACATTGAATCACAATTCGACAAAATCTATATCGACACCCTTGCTTACATCCATGGCAATATCAAACAAAGCAACATACAAATTGCTACTTTAAAATCGGAAATGAATTTAAATCTTGACTATAGCAATTTGAAAATTAAAGGATTAGCTCGTGATTTTAAGAAAATAAATATTGATGCTGACCATTCTCCTATAGATATTAGTTTACACAAAGAGCAAACATTACTTGCCGATATAGAAGTTTTACAAGGTATGATTGATGTGAAAAATTTTCCAGAAATAAGAAAGGAAATTATTGAACACTCTCAGCTATTTAAGGGTATTATAGGCAACACAACACAACCTACTTCCATTTTAAAAATTAGAAATGAATATGGAATTGTAAAATTTAAGTTATTATAAATTTAGGAGTTATCACTTTTCTAAAAAATGAAGGATATTTTTTTCTACTCTTTGTAAGATTTGTGATGTATCATATTTCACAAAACTTTCCCCTGTAATTTTCTCGTAGAGTTCAATATATCTGTTTGATATACTCTCGACTACTTCGTCTGTCATGGGAGGCACTGTTTGGTTTTCTTTTCCCTGAAATCCATTTTCCATCAACCACTCTCTCACAAATTCCTTGGAAAGTTGACGTTGCGCTTGTCCACTATCAAAACGATGTTGATATTCATCGGCATAAAAATATCTTGAAGAGTCGGGGGTATGTATTTCATCGATCAAATATATGTTACCATCTTTTTTTCCAAATTCATATTTGGTATCCACCAAAATTAGACCTCTTTGTGCAGCCATTTCACTTCCTCTTTGAAAAAGTTTCAAGGCATAGTCTTCAAGAAGTGCATAATCTTTTTCCGACACAAGACCTTGTTTGATGATATCATCTCTTGAAATATCTTCATCATGCCCTTCCACCGCTTTAGTAGTAGGTGTAATAATAGGTTTTTCAAACTTTTGATGTTCTTTCATTCCATCAGGTATAGGCACACCACAAATATATCGTTGTCCATTTTTGTAAGTACGCCACGAGCTACCGGTTAAATACCCTCTTACTATCATTTCTACAGGAAAGGGTTCACATTTATGTCCGAAAGTAACAATTGGATCCGGAGAGGCAATTTTCCAATTCGGGCAAATATCTGCTGTAGCATCTAAAAATTTCAAGGCTATTTGATTTAATACCTGACCTTTATAAGGGATAGCCCGTGGTAAAACAAGATCAAAAGCTGAAATACGGTCACTGACAATTATGAGCAGCCATTGCTTATCGATTTCATATACATCTCTGACTTTTCCTTTATAAAAGTGCGTTATATTCGCAAAATTAAATTTAGTTTCAATAATTACATTCATCGATTTATTATTTTATGCGGGTATATCTTCTTCAATTTTTAGATTTTCAATAATAAATTTTTGTCTTTCAAGCGTATTTTCACCCATATAATATGATAACAAGCTATTTACGTTTGTATCTTTATGCAGCACGACGGGTTCTAAACGCATATTTTTCCCTATAAAATGTTTGAATTCATCGGGAGAAATCTCTCCTAAGCCTTTAAAACGAGTAATTTCGGCATTTGAACCTAAGTTTTGCAACGCTTTTATGCGTTCATCTTCCGAATAACAATACATGGACTCTTTTTTATTTCTCACTCGAAACAACGGGGTTTGTAATATATATACATGACCTGATTTTATGAGTTCGGGAAAGAATTTTAAAAAGAAAGTAAGCAACAACAAACGTATATGCATACCATCCACATCGGCATCGGTAGCAATGATAATATTATTATAACGTAAACCTTCCAATCCGTCTTCGATATTGAGTGCAGCTTGAAGAAGATTAAATTCTTCGTTTTCATAGACAATACGTTTTGTCTTCGAAAAAGTATTTAAGGGCTTCCCTCTTAATGAAAAAACGGCTTGCACATCGGCATTACGCGATTTGGTAATAGAGCCCGACGCCGAATCTCCCTCAGTAATAAAGAGAGTGGTTTCCAAGGCACGATCATTTTTTTCGTTGAAATGATAATTACAATCCCTTAATTTCTTATTAACCAAGCTTACCTTCTTAGCACTTGATTTAGCCATTTTTTTGATCCCGGCAATTTCTTTGCGTTCTTTTTCCGATTGAAGAATAATCCGTTGAAGAGCATCCGCCGTTTCTTGATTGATATGTAAATAATTATCCAATAATTTACTAACCATACTATTGATGTACCATCGCACAGTTGGACCGTCTTTTTTCATGTTTTCAGAGCCTAATTTAGTTTTAGTTTGCGATTCAAACATAGGCTCTTGAATACGTATACTCATAGCAGCACATATGGCTTGACGAATATCACCTGCATCGTAATCTTTTCTATAAAACTCTCGTATGGTTTTTACGACTGCTTCGCGTAATGCTTGCTGGTGAGTACCTCCATGGATAGTATGTTGTCCGTTGACAAAAGTATAGTATTCCTCACCACTTCCCCTTTCAAAATGCGTAAAAGCTAATTCGAATTCCTTTTCTTGTAAATGAATTACCGGATAAGCAATTTCTCCATTGATAACATTGTTAAGCAAATCATATAAACCATTTTTAGCTATGAATTTTTGCCCGTTAAAAAAAATGGTCAATCCTCTATTTAAATAGGCATAATTCCATAAGAGCTTTTCAATATATTCGGAATAAAATTTATAGTTTTCGAAAATTGCATCATCAGGGACAAAAATCACTTGGGTTCCATTGGATTGATTGGTTTCTTTAATTGGATATTCTTTTACGATCTGGCCTTTCGAAAACTCCACTTGTTTTTCTTTTCCATCGCGTATGGATGCTACTTTAAAAAATTTCGACAAGGCGTTCACCGCTTTTATCCCTACCCCATTCATTCCTATAGATTTTTGGAATGCATCGGAATCATATTTTCCTCCCGTATTCATTTTTGCCACACAATCAATGACCTTTTCAAGTGGGATGCCACGTCCGTAGTCTCTTACACTTACTTGATTATCTTTGATGGAAATATCGATTACTTTACCGACTCCCATCATAAATTCATCAATGGAATTGTCAACTACTTCTTTCACCAAAACATAAATTCCATCGTCTTGGGAAGATCCTTCTCCCAATTTTCCAATATACATGCCAGGTCTTTGCCGGATATGTTCATACCATTCAAGGGTTTTTATGTTTTCTTCTGTATATGATACCATATGTTAATTTAATCTTTAAGTCGCAAAGATACATTTATTTTGATTAATCTGAACATAAATTATCAAAAATTTATAACGGCTAAATGTTGATTACTTTTTAAAATTTATGCTAGAAATAGAGCTATTTATCTAATCGATCTCCACAAAAGTCTTTGCGTTTACAGGACGGACAATATCTACCCATCCACAATTCATCGTACTGATCGATAGCCTGTTTTACAATAGCAACCTCATTTGTCAGAATCCCTGTTTCAAAATTACGATTAGTCATACTCTTCATCCCCAAACCGGCACCTGTTAGATTAGCGGAACCAATATAAACGGTATGCATATCAAAAATCAACATTTTAAAATGCACTCTCGGGCAGAGCACCCTTTCCAAGCCACCGAATAAGACAGGGTATTTATCAAAATCATTTCTAAAATTCGATCCAGGTTCTTTGGCATGTATCAATCGTATGCTTACCTTTTTCTGAATCAAATCAGCCAACACTTTGACAAAAGGAATTACTCTATTATTTTGTTTCACATATACATCTTTGATATCGGCTGTTCCAATCCATAAATCATGTTTGACATCAAAAACGGCTTGTATCACTTTTTGATAGTGTTGCTCATTAGAAATGTATGTAATAAAAGGAGACGACATCGGAAAAAAATGGGTTTAATGTGTGTAGTTTATCAACGCAAATTTACACACATCTATTATATAAACAACGTAAACACCCAATAAATTCCCCCTGACATAAGCATGGCAACGGGAATAGTAAACAACCAAGCCCATACAATATTTTTAGTGGTACCCCAACGTACGGCTGACATTCTACGTGTAACACCGACTCCTACAATAGAGCCTGTGATAGTATGTGTTGTGCTCACAGGAATACCTCCCAAAGCGGTTCCTATCAAGGTAACAGCACCTGCCGTTTCTGCACAAAAACCTTGTACAGGTTTTAGTGCCGTAAGTTTATCGCCTAACGTTCGGATAACCTTCCAACCACCCACTAAAGTACCCAATGAAATACAAGTATAACAAGATATGATTACCCAATTTGGCACTTCAAAGGTTTCTAAATAGCCAGCACTTACCAATAACATAGTGATAATACCCATTGTTTTTTGTGCATCGTTGGAACCATGTCCCAAACTAAAAACGGCAGATGAAACTAATTGTAAATATCTAAACAAATGTTCCACTTTATTCGGATTGGCTTTGCGGAAAACCCGCATGGTTAATATCATTATAAAGTACCCAAGTAATAATCCTAATAATGGTGATAAAACAATAAATAATAAAACCTTAAAGATACCCGAAAATACCAGTGCCTCCGTTCCGAAGAAGAACAAAGCCGGTCCGATTAATCCCCCGATAAGGGCGTGTGATACACTGATAGGCAAGCCGAACTTGGTACAAAAAAACACCCATAAAACAGCACCTATAATAGCCGAAATAATCACATACTCATTTACAATTTGCGGTTGAACTATACCATTACCCACCGTATTTGCTACTCCCACATGAAATACAAATACAGCGGCAAAATTAAAAAAAGCAGCCCATAATACCGCTTGAAATGGAGTAAGGACTTTAGTTGCTACTATCGTAGCAATGGAATTGGCGGCATCGTTCATGCCATTCAAAAAATCAAATAAAAAAGCTATAATAATTCCTATAATTATTATAATTAATGTGGTATCCATGCTGCTATGCTAATTTTATGATGATTGATTTCAAAATATCGGTAACATCTTCCGCTTTATCTGTAGCGGCTTCCAGATCAGCCATAATCTCTTTTCTTTTTATCAATTCAATGGCATCTTTTTCATTTTCAAAAAGTTCAATTAAAAATCTACGATACAAATCATCGGTTTCATTTTCTACTGCATTAATTTCTATGCATGCTTCCATTATTTTTTCCGACTGTTTCATGATTTGTGGAATTAAATAAAAGGCTTTCTGTAAACTCAATGCCGCTTGATGAATTTGATTGGAAACATCCGACATAAAATGTGTAAAAGTTTTGGGTTTATACAATACACATTGGTTGATGGCTGAGTTTATATAATCTAACACATCATCCATTTTTGACGCTAATAATTGAATGTCTTCTCGATCAAAAGGAGTGATAAAAGTTTTATTAAGCTCGTTAAAAATTGTATGTGTTACATCATCCGCCTTTGTTTCACAACTTTTGATATTTTTATAGATCTCTTCTCTTTCTTCCCATGTTTGTGCTTGTGCAAACTTCAACAAATGTTCGGTACTTTCAACAAGGATATCAGCTTGTTTTTTATACAATGGATAGAATTTATTCTCTTTAGGAACCAGTATTGATATGAATTGATTTAGTTTCATCTTCCTGAATATTAAATTATTTTGTTGATCTTTTTTCGAATTATGATTTCTTTTTATTTTTGCAAAGATTCAAATAATATTCATCCATGAAACGATTTGTTGAATCATTTAAACAATATTTAATATTAATGTAATATTAATGTAACAATAAAAGCAGTGTAATGCTGAATAAACAATATACCAATGTATTACATCGACTTATCATCGTGCAAAAATTTGTCGTCCACAGATTTTTGCTAAAACTCTTTATCTTAATTTGTTTTTTTGAAAATGCGAGACAACCGAAGTATGAAACAACAACAACGCAAGCAATGAGAGTATGAGTCCTACAGCATACATAAAGGTAAAGCTTATCCATTCGGAGATAAAACCACCGAACAAAATTCCACTTCCAATCCCTATGTCCCAACTAGTTAAATAAGTTGAATTTGCCGTGGCTCGTCGATTGTGTGGTGCTAAATTAACAAACAACATATTTAAAGCCGGTATCAAGGTTCCATACCCGTAGCCCAAGAAAAAAGCAATGACAAACAATAAAACATATCCAAGTATTGAATTATAATTAGAAACCGAATGTAAAAAGATTTCGCCCAATAATCCTATCATCACAATAAAGTAGCCTTGTTTGATAATATTTGTCATTTGTCCATGGTCAACTTTTTTTCCTGACGATATACGCGATAATATCAAGCCTACTGACATGATAAAGAAGAACATTCCTGTATGAGAAATCAAGCCTAATTTTTCAGCATACAAAGCAATATACGTATTGGTCATCCCATATGGAATCGTTATCAAAACCAAAGAAATACCAGCAGGTATCCCTTTGAGCAAAATAAATCTATCCAAAGATATGGCTTGATGTTCTTGAGGTAATTTAAGAGGTGCTTGAATAAAAAAAGCCAGAAACATGCCAACACTACCAAAAATAATAGCCACATAAAAAATCGCATCAAAACCTAGCGTATCTTTTAAGAAAAGACCCACCATAGGTCCAAAGGCCATAGACAAATTATTCATAGCTCCATAATATCCCAAACCTTCACCCCTTCTTGAGGCCGGCATAACATCGATTACTAAGGTGTTTCCTGTTGTAGAAACAGCCCCGAAAGCTAAACCATGCAAAGTACGAAAAGCAATAAATATTGTCAACACTCCGGCTAATAAATAACCTATAAAAATAGAAACAAATAAAAAATAAGCTATAAGATACATGGGTTTACGTGAAAAAGTATCTGCCAAGAAACCAGAAAAGGGCCGTATAGCCAATACGGCTACTGTATAACTCGATAGCACAACTCCAATCATACCTTTCGACGTATGAAAAACATCCATAAGATAAAATGGCAAAGTAGGCATTAGCAAATAAAAGGAAAAATACATCATAAAATTGGAAAGACACATTATTATAAAACTCTTTGTCCACAATGTGTCTTGTTGAACAGTGGAAATCATGCTAAAAAAATAAAATGATTTATACCAGTACTCTCTTTACGGTATCCAAAACAGTACCATCGACCCATTTAATAACCGCAACTGTATCTTCATCTTTATCGCTGATTGCAGCTTTATCAGGCACACCACATATTGCGTCTGCTTGTGCTTTTAAGTCTTGCATGCTAACGATAGGCAAGGAAGAATTTTTCATTTTTTCAATTAAATCCTTACGGAGTGGATTTATAGCAATCCCTCTTTCAGTAACAACAACATCTATCAGTTCGCCGGGGCCACATAAAGTAGTTAGTTGATCAACGATAACAGGGATACGATCCCGGAATAAAGGAATGGGAAGTATCGTACACTTTGCATGCAAACAGTTTTGCCATCCTCCTATTCCATGTAATAATAATCCGTCGGAATGAGTAACCACATTGCCATTGAATTGGGTATCTAATTCGGTTGCTCCTAGTATCACTATATCGATAAGGCTGGTATAATTACCTTTGCTATGGAAATTATACGACTGATATACGGACAAATCAATATGATTTTTATTATCTTTCACCGAACGTACCGCTTCCAGATCGAAAGCTTGTGCATCGAGTATATAATCCATCACGCCATCTTCGAGCATTTTTACCATATATTGAGTACTACCACCGAATCCAAAACGTGCTTTCCATCCATTATTTTTCAGTTGTTCATGAAAATGTAAGCCTACCGACAAAGATGTACCACCGGCACCAGTTTGAATTCCTATTCCATTACGAAGCAGCCCTGCTTCGGCACAAAATTGCGCCGTCCATTGAGCTAACAATAAACGATCGGGCGATTTGGTAAGCTGAGTGGTACCCGAAATGATTTTTTCAGGTATGCCAATTTTATCAACAACAACTACATAGTCAACATAATTTCCTTGTATCTGAAAAGGCATACAAGGAAACGGGACGAGATTATCGGTAACTACTATCACTTTATCGGCATACATCATATCAACGAGCGAATATCCTAATACCCCACAAGCTGAAGGACCTTGGGCACCTGTTGCATTTCCAAAACAATCCGCTGAAGGTGCGGCTATCACCGCAATATCTATTTTCACTTCCCCATCCTGAATAGCCTGTACTCTTCCCCCATGTGAACGCAATACAGCACAGCCTTTCATTCCTCCGTAGGAAGTAAATTTCCCCAGCGCCCCGTTCATCGAACCTTCGATGTGATGTATGGTACCATCTTCTAAATAGCGTATCAAAGGCTCATTGCATGGAAATGATGCTGAAGGAACCCAGGTTAAATCCTTAATTCCGTTTGCATGTGCTATATCGAAAATTAAATTGCTGATTAAATCTCCGTCACGCAGATGATGATGCGTCGAAATACTCATGCCGTTTTTTAAACCACAACGTTTCAAAGCTTCTTCTAAGGAATCAAGGGTTTTATCTCCGTTGGAGGGATAATCTAAACAGCTAGGAATAGGAGGAGCATATTTTCTGCCACCGGGTTTATATTTACCTATCCCTTGAAAGGGTATCATTTCTTTTCCATTGACAATAGTCGGAACCCTTCTTCCTGCTGCATTAACTACAAATCGTTCACATTTCATTGCCTGTATATTTTAACTTAATCTTCAAATTCTTCTCTCCAATTCGCCGAGAGTTTACCCATTGATACCGCCAATTGTATGGTTTTCTCAGCTCTCTTCACAACCGGGGCATCAATCATCTTACTTCCGAGCGATACAACCCCTAATCCTTTTTCTTGTGCCATCATATAGGCATGAATAATTTTCTTAGCTTTTTCTATTTCCTCCGCATCGGGGGCAAAATGTTGATGAATCACGCTGATTTGACGCGGATGTATGCATCCCATTCCATCAAAACCTAATGCCTTAGATCGTAAAACATTATTTTTAAGAGCTTCCATATCCGAAACATCAGAAAACACCGAATCGATAGCTTGAATACCGACTGCCTTACAAGCATTTACCAACATGGAGCGGGCAAAAAACGACTCATTCGCTTCCGCAGTGCGTTTAACTCCTAAATCAGCCGTATAATCTTCCAATCCAATAGCCATGGCGACAACGTTTGGCGCCGCTTTGGCTATGTCGAATGCATGCATAACGCCCAATGCACTTTCAATGATAGGCATTAACCAAATGTCGTGCGTGATATGATGCCGGTTTTTTAAGGTCTCTATGTGTTGGTTTAATACCATAATTTGATCGGCACATTCGCATTTTGGCACTAAAATCAGATTTACTCCATGAGGGATAATATAGGAAAGATCGTCTAAACCCTTAGGCAATTGACTGATACGAACCATCTTCTCGGCGCCGTAAAAATGTATTCCTCTCAATGCATTACGCACCATAAAACGGGCTTCGAATTTCTTATCGTAAGCAACCGCATCTTCCAAATCCAAAATAATGGCATTGGGTTTGTGTATGCCGGCATTAATGGCCAAAGAAGGTGTATTGCCGGGTAAATATAATCGGGTAAAACGATGAGTATCTCTCTGAGTTGTATATGCATTCGCGGCTAAAAAAGGCAATAAATATTCCTTTTCCGTTTGTATTAATTGCTTAATGCAAGCTTCCATTCGTGCTGCTATTACCAAAGGTATGGCTCCACTGTCTTCGATAGCAACTTTGGCATGTCGAATATCAAAAAAATTTAACATTTCTTTGATTTCAACCTCTATTTGTTTCCCATAAAGGGCTTTAACTTTACTGACCATCTCCACGCTGATACCATCCTGCGAACATAACTCGATGCTTATGAAACAATCGGAGCGAACTCCCCTCCCTTTATTTCCCGCTGTGGCAAACTTTTTCATTTCATCCATATTGCATATATAAAATTAGGACAAAACAAACTGTGTTGTTTTGTCCTAAAATTTTCTTTAATTATTCCAGACCTAAAACTTTCAATCCTTTATTAAAGCGGATGTCTCTCGGTATGCCAGCTACATTAATTTTATCCAAATCTTTTTGCAAAGTCGGAGTTATCGAACCGTTTTCTTCTCTGAATTTAGCTGCAAATTCGAAATTACCATCTCCTTGAGTTTCCAATATCAGTTTTGCCCAACTATTGATAGCTGCTTTTGCTTTAGTATAATCAATATGATACGTGCCATCTTGATTGCGGACAAAAGCACCTTCTTTTTCCATGAAATTATAGCACATCATATTGGCTTTACCGTGTGAACTGGAAGCTCCAAAACGCACCGATCTCAAAATGCCGGCAATATAAGTAGTAATGGCATCTTCCACACTGATGTTTGATATTTCGTTCTTTTCAATCAATGTACAAACCATAAACAAACCTAAAATATCAGCTTTTGCTTCTTCCCATGATGTCTTTTCTGTTTTCATGGCAGCATCCACTGATCCTTTGCCATTTATTGTTTTTTTAATACCTAATCCATGAGCCACTTCATGAAAAGTTACATTCCAGAAAAATGCATCAAATTTCAAATGTTTTTGTTGTTTCTGTTCAATAATCATCTCTCCAATAGGGAAGAGTATTTTATCGAACTTGGCTTGCATACTGTTTCTTAATTGCAAACGACGAGCTCCTTTCTTTGCCTGCACCCTATCATCGTTGGGCAAATTGATGGCAATGGTTTTACTTCCCGAATTGCAATCACCTGCATAGTAAACAGCGTCATACACATTTAAATCGGAAGAAGTTCCAGGTACGAAGGTTTTATATTTAGGATCACAGGGTAATTCTTTTTGCAACATGGGTAGCATTTGTATAAACTTGGCTAATTCCTGGCTTCTAACTTCATCTTTCACTAATATAAAAGCCTCATAAGCAGCTTTTGCTTCATTCAATTTATCGTCGTAATTCTCAATAGGACCGAAGACAAAATCTATTTTACAGTCTTTCATATCCATCCATGCCATGTCGCTGGCAAAATAATCATCGGTTTGTAACGCTTTTTTACGTTCCGTCAAATAGTTCTTCAGGCCTTGGTTTTCGGCTATCTCAATGGCTTGATCCAAGAGCTCACATACTTTTGTTAACGCTTCTTTATATTCGTCTTTATACCAAACCGTTCGTAAACTATTGTCATCATTGCGTCGCAACACTGTATATAAACTATTTTTGTTAATATCCTTATAAGCTTCGAATTCTTCTTTGCTCATATCTTGCGGATAATAATTACATCCCAAGGGTTTTTCACCGTAGCCTTCAATAAAAGCTTTGTCATTATTTAATCGTTCCCAAGGACCATAATTTATTTGTACAAACTCTTTTGCATACGGATCTTGTATGGTGTCTAAAATTGATTTATCCCCAAAAGTTTGTTTCCAAAACAATTGGTCCATGATATCCGCTATTTGTATAAATATGGGAATAAGTTGTTTTTCGCTTTCCGATAGATTCGCAATAAGTGGAGAACTTAAATCAACAAAAGCAAACTCTTCCACTTTTAATTGTAAAGCTGACTTTTCAACTTCTTCGCTTGCAGGTGCTGTTTGATTTTTTTGCTTACAACTGTTACTGAATAAAGCTATTGCCATAACTAATGTGATGCTTAATATTTTTTGTTTCATATCTCAAATGTTTTATTTTGATGTGTATTTTTATGCAAAAGTATTAAATTTTATGCTACTTTTGCACTTAATAACTAAATAATATTTTATATTTTTCTAAACACGTTCACCATATGTTAAAAAAAATCTTGCTGACACCCTTTATATTTTTTTTCTTAACAACTTATGCAAGCTATTTAAAAAATGTACCTCAAACTCTTACTCAACCTAATGGTCGTGTGATTCACTGTTTTGCTTCCGGCGATGAATACCACAATTGGTTGCACGATTCTGCCGGTTATACCATCATTTTGAATCCTCAAACGGGTTATTATACCTATGCCATTAAAACGGGTGATGCTTTGCAAGCTTCAACTCATATTGTAGGCGAAGTAAATCCTGCTTTCCTAGGATTAGAACCACATATAAATTTATCTGCCGAACAATGGCTCGAAAAACGACAAAGCATTCAAGCGCTCGTTCCCGATGAACCCCATCGTAAAACAAGTGGAAAGAATCATGGCATTATCAATAATCTCGTCTTTTTCTTACGTTTTTCCGACGAGAACGATCAAAGTTATGGCACTACTTTTTCTACCATGTTGAATCGCTTTAATGATTCATCTTCCCATACGAGCAATTCCCTCTACAACTACTACCGTCAGGCTGCCTATGGAAAGCTATCCGTAATCAGTCATTTATATCCTACTTCAAACAACAATATTATTTATTCCTTTCAAGATTCATTCCCCAGAGTTTATTATTTAGCCTACGATTCTATACAAAATCCTTTAGGGTATAAAAACTCTTCCCAACGTCGCTACCGTGAACACACCTTGTTGCAACGAGCTATTTTGTTTTTTCAAGACAGCATTCCCGAAGCGTTAGATTTAGATTATAATGATGACGGAAATATTGATAACATATGTTTTGTAACATCCGGCTCGCCGGCCGGATGGAGTGACTTACTATGGCCGCATAGGTGGAGTTTAAGTTCCTTTGATGTATATATTAACAACAAACGTGTCTACGATTATAACTTTATCATGGAAACCTATATGTATTCGGGTATTATTACCCATGAATTTATGCATACCTTAGGAGCTCCCGATTTATACCGTTACGAATCTTCTCCCATTACTCCCGTAGGTCCTTGGGACTTAATGGCTTCGACAAATTATTCAAAACCACAAGGATTAGGCACTTATATGAAATGGAAATACGGAAATTGGATAGATAGCATTCCTACCATTTATCAAGAAGGCACCTATACATTATACCCTGCCAACGGCAACCGTCAAGACCAAATCGGCTATAAAATCCCCATTGCTGAATCGGAAAATCAATTTTTGGTATTGGAATACCGCCAACAAAGCTCATCTACTTTTGAATCGGCTATACCCAATTCAGGTTTACTCATTTATAGAATTGATACTCGTTTTAACGGAAATGCTAGCTATAATGGTTCTACCAGATTCGACGAAGTGTACTTATTCCGACCGGGCGGAACATTTTCCAGCCAAGGAACCTTATCACAAGCCCATTTTAGCGAAGAGAGCGGACGAACTGTTTTCAATGAAACCAGCAATCCCGCCCCGTTTTTTACCGATGGATCTGGAATTGAAGGCATCATGATTTCAAATATAACTCGCGCCATTGATAGCATACAATTTACCATAGGCATTGACACCACCGTGCTATTTTTAGATAAATATACCCTTCAACTCGAAAATGAATTGAACTATATCGATTCTTTTAGTATTAGTTCAAATGATTCGTGGTACATTATATGCGATACTACCTTGATTCGCTTATCTGCTACGCAAGGAAACGGCAACGAAACCATATATATAAGTGTAAAAGAACTAAACCCTACAACAATCAACATGGAGACTGAACTGTCGGTGTGCGGAAGCTCAAGAATCAAACGTTTACTCATAAAACAAAAACCTATCCGCATCAACGATTGTGTAATCATCAGTAATCTATTCGATTCGGACACTTTGGTCGAAAAATCCTTTCCTTATTCAAGCACAAACAACTATGTAAACGCTGCCTCTGAATATTTCTCCTTAACAGACGAAATAAGCGTTGACTCCCTTTCTATTTATTTCGGTTCACTCAATCTTAGTGATAACGATTCTGTCATTGTCAGATTCACTAATACAAACTCTTTGCGAACTCCGACCACTTTATTGAAAAAGTTATTTATTTATGGTCATCAAATACAAAACAATGCATGGAACACTCTTGTATTGGATGAACGTTTAAAAATTGATAATTCATTTAGCGTTGATTATATGTTGCCCGGCTCACCCGACTCGGTAGGATCAGCTATTTTTGTACTAGCTAAAAACAGAGCCATAAGAAACAGCAGTTTATCAACCAACTTCTTGAAAGTAAATAATTTCTGGCAAGAATCTAAATCCTATTTGAACGACAATACTTATTATTCCCTGCCTGTCCGTGTCTATGCTTGCCCTTTCGGCATGTCGATAAACGCTCACACGCTCAAAAACACAACAGACATTCGCTTGTATCCAAATCCGGCAAAAGACATGATACATGTTGATGTTCAAAATACTACATCGGCACGGGTCGATTACATCCTATATACCGTCAGCGGACAAAGGATATCATCCTATGTCAACCGAAATCCGTCTGAAACACTTAGTATTAGTCTGAGTAGTTTATCATCCGGCATGTATTTCTTGAAAATTACCGGAACCGATTTTTCAAACGTAACCTCTTTTATTGTTGAATAATACATGGCTTTATACGGTTTTTGCAACCTTGCTTTAATTCCGATGCGTAAATCGGCTTCTCATCGCTCTGAGATGGTGAGCCAGTTGTTATTCGGCGAAGCCTATGAAATCCTTGAACAAGCAAGTCAATGGACTTATATTAAAACTACTTTCGACTGCTACAAAGGGTATATCGACCGAAATCAAGTCGCGTTGATGAGAGAGGAGGAATATATACAAGCCTATCAAACACAGACTCCTCTGTATGCTCAAGCAAGGACTTTACTCGTCGATAAACGTCGTAATTTCTCTTTTCACATACCCCCGGGATCCAGCCTGCCTCTCTATGCGGAAAATCACATACGTTTAGGCGCCGAACATTTCGAAATCAGTCAAATTTATCCTGCTAAAAGTTTAGAGGAAATCCTACTTGCTTATATCAACACCCCCTACCTTTGGGGTGGACGTTCTCCCTTGGGCATTGACTGTTCGGGTTTTACCCAAATAACATATAAAACCTTGGGGATCGATTTGTTGCGCGATGCGTCTCAACAAGTCAAACAAGGAAAAGACATAGTGTATTTAAACCAAAGTCGTAAGGGCGATTTGGCTTTCTTTCAAAACGATAAAGGATTGATTACTCATACCGGCATCCTTATCGACTCTCAACACATTATCCATGCCAGCGCTAAAGTACGTATCGACCGCGTGGATGAGAAGGGCATATTCAATCTCGAAAATGAAGAATATTCGCATAAACTACATCGTATAAAAAGAATAAGTCCTCCTATTCATACCTAAACACATCAATATCATGGCTACAACTTTTATTAATCCATTAAAAGATAAAATCTTATCTAAAGAATGGGTCATGTCGTATGTAACATTGATTGCCGGAACATTTGTATTAGCCCTTGGATATGCTTTTTTTATGACTCCTTACAAAATAACTCCGGGAGGTATTTACGGCATCTCCATCGTACTTCACTATCAATTTAATTTTCCTGTCGGGTTGGCAGCCTTGTGTTTCAATTTACCTTTAACCCTGATCGGCTTAAAATTATTAGGCTCCCGTTTCGGTATAAAAACTTTTATTGGATTTATATTAACCGCTCTTTTTACCGACGGTCTGCGTTTCTTTTTGGGCAACGATCCCTTGAAACTTCAGGACGAAGTATTGTTAGCCAGTATATTCGGAGGTGTGATTATGGGTATAGGCGTTGGAATGATTTTCAAATCGCGGGCATCAAGCGGGGGTACCGACGTATTGGCATCCATTCTTTCTAAATATACGAAAATGCCCTTAGGCAAACAACTCATGTTGGTCGATTCGTGCATAGTCGTGTTGGGCTTCCTCGCTTTTCAAGACTGGAAAATTCCTCTTTATTCTTGGTTGACTATCTTCTTAATGGGGAAAGTGATTGATATGGTCCTACACGGTTTCTCCGACGATAAAATCGTATTTATCATTTCCGATAAAAGCGAAGCCTTGCGAAAAACCATCATCTACGACTTACAAAGAGGAGGCACCATCTTTCAAGCCAAAGGTATGTTTACGCAAGAACCGAAAAATGTTCTCTTTACCGTTATGAATCGAAGGGAAATTCCCGACTTGCAAAAATATATTTTTCAAGTCGACGTCAACGCATTTATTAGTATTTTAGATGCTCACGAAATACTGGGCAAAGGATTCAAATCATTGCAAACCAAAGTTAATTAAAACATAGGATATATAAAACCTTTGTGTTCAATCCGAAATCTGTAAAAGCAACTATCTTATGAGTCAAACATACCGAGGAATCGTTACAAAATCAACAGGAAGTTTGTATTCCGTACGTATGCCAAACGGCGAAATAATAAGCTGCAAATTAAAAGGAAATTTTCGTATCAAAGGCATAAAAACGACCAACCCCATCGCCGTAGGTGATGATGTGAATTTTATAAAAGAAGAAAAAGAAGCCTACGGCTTAATTATAGCCATCGAAGAACGAAAGAATTATATTGCACGCAAATCCATCAATTTATCGCGCATAACTCATTTACTTGCTGCCAATATCGACAAACTCTATCTAATCATCAGCCTCTACGAACCCCGAACTCCTCTGGGTTTTATCGACCGATTTTTAACGGCAGCTGAATCCTTTCGGATAAACACAACGCTACTGTTTAACAAAATAGACATATACGATAAACCCGCTTTGCAGGCACTTACACAGATGCAAAAGATGTATCGCAACATAGGCTACCCCTGCCTGTCCATATCGGCAAGCAAAAAACAGGGATTAGATGCCTTAAAAGAAGACATGCTCCGCAAAGTATGCTTGTTCGGCGGACAATCGGGTGTCGGCAAATCAACAATTATCAATGCTTTAGACAATACCCTTCAGCTTAAAATCGGCGATATTTCTTCCTATCACAACAAAGGCAAACACACCACTACCTTTGCCGAAATGTTTGAACTCTCCTTCGGAAGCTTTATTATCGACACCCCGGGCATCAAAGAATTCGGACTGATAGACTACGAAAAAGAAGAAGTAACCCACTATTTTCCAGAAATGTTAAAGCTGCTCCCACAATGTAAATTTAAAAATTGCACCCATACACACGAACCTCAATGTGCCGTTAAAAAGGCCGTCGAAAAAGGAGAAATCGCCATGTCCCGTTACCATAATTATATCTCCATCATCGAAAACGAAGACATCGATCTTAAAAATTGGATGTTACGGTAGGGACACGACATGTCGTGTCCTCCTATCACCTCAGACCGTTTCCTATCATTACATTAGAACCGTATATTCCTATTATATATAAATTTACCCGGCGATATGTTATAAAACCATGTTTCAACCGTCTCGCAAACTAAGCAAGTTGCATTATGAAACAAATGTGTTTGAGTTGATAAAATGAGTATTAAATTAGAATAAAATACGTATCTTTTGAAAATAACATGCGCATTTCATGAAAAGAATATGCGCATTTTTTGGGGAATAAAATGAGCATTTTATTGGGATAATATGTGCATTTTATTGGAATAAAATGGGGATTTTATTTCGATAATATGAGCATTTTATTAATGAAGACAAACATGTGTGTTAACCCCAGTTGACTTCTTTAAGATAGCAAATACACTTGATTGCTTTTATACGATGATTGATAAAAAAATGCGAATGGCAAGCATAACGGATTCATCCTTGTAGTATCCAAATAAAAAGAATGAATCAAAAATGATAAAAAGAAAATTATCCAAGAATTTTTTATACATTTGCCAACATAACAAAAAAGATGATTAAATATTAAAAAGATGAGTGAGACTATTGTTTATGCGGTAATTACATTAGGAGGCATTGGCGTTATTGCTGCCGTTATTTTATATTTTGTATCCCAAAAGTTCAAAGTATACGAAGATCCGAAGATAGATACCATTGCCAGCCTATTGCCGGGAGCCAATTGTGGCGGATGCGGTTATGCCGGTTGCAGGGCACTGGCCGAAGCCATAGTAAAAGCCGGAAGTACCGAAGGTAAAGCGTGTCCGGCAGGAGGTTCCGACACCGGCACTAAAATTGCAGCCATGATGGGCGAAACAGCTACTGCAAGCGATCCAAAACGAACCATTATCCGCTGTCAAGGCAGCCATGAAAACGCCCCGCGTAAATTCGCCTATGACTCCATTACATCCTGTGCGTTTGCACATATGTCGGGAGCCGGCGAAAGTGCATGCGCCTACGGCTGCTTAGGATTTGGCGACTGTGTGAAAGCCTGCAAATTCGACAGCATCAAAATCGACGAAACCATCGGATTACCCCTGGTGAATCACGACACCTGCGTATTATGCGGTGCCTGTGTGAAAGCTTGTCCACGAAACATCATTGAAATTCGCAATATACAAGAAAATCAGGCCGTATGGGTGGGTTGCATGAACAAAGAAAAAGGAGTTGACGCTAAGAAAAACTGTAAAGTAGCTTGCATCGCTTGCCGCAAATGCGAAAAAGCCTGTGAGTTTGGAGCTATTACCGTTGAAAACAACCTCGCTTTTATTGATTCAACCAAATGCACGGCTTGTTTGAAATGCGTGGGGGTTTGTCCTACTACAGCTATCCAAACACTTATTAAAGAACAAGTGTCTTAATAACTAACACATACATCTTATCTATTTCATAAAAAATATAGCAACACCATGACATTTTCCGATAATAAGCAAGCATTTCCTGACAGCGCACCACAAAGCAATCCACGCCCCGGCTTTTTAACCCTATTGTGTGTTTTAACCTTTATCGGAAGTGGCTTTTCGTTATTGTCACAAATTTTTTCATTTGTCTTATACGATAAAATACCCGACTTATTTCATCAAATGTCTAACGTAATCGGAGGCGAAATCGGTGAATTATACATAAAAACCGCCGAGGTATTTATGGCTATGCCGAGGTATTATTTCTTACTATTGGCAGGTATTTACACATTATCGCTCAGCGGTGCCGTATGTATGCTTTTGTTGCGTAAAATCGGATTTCATCTCTATACCATAAGTCAGATTCTTTATTTAGGCTTGCCTTTGCTTATCATACATGCTCCATTTAATGTATTTAACTTGTTATTATCTGCTATTTTCGTTTTACTTTATGCACGATTTTTAAAACTTATGAGATAATGATGAAACACATTCGGGACCAATTTCCCATCTTGCAGCAACAAGTACACAATAAACCCTTGATTTATTTCGACAATGCCGCCAGTTCACAGAAACCGAGCTGTGTGATTCAAGCCGTTAAAACATATTATGAAAGCATCAACAGCAACGTACACCGTGGCATTCACCATCTCAGCCAATTAGCCACCGATGCCTATGAGCAAGCCCGTCAGCAAGTTCAAACATTCATACATGCCCAACACAGCCATGAAATCGTTTTCACCCGCGGGACCACCGAATCTATCAATTTGGTAGCTGCCTGTTTTTCCCGTGACTTTTTGAAACCCGGCGACGAAATCATACTCAGTATGATGGAGCATCATTCCAACATAGTTCCCTGGCAACTGGCCTGCCAACAAAGTCAAGCTGTCATTAAAGTAATCCCTATGAATGAAAAAGGGGAATTACTCATGGATGCCTATCACAAACTTTTCAGCGATAAAACCAAAATAGTAGCTATTACTCAAACATCCAATACCTTAGGCACTATAAATCCCATCAAAGAGATGATATCATATGCCCACTCACGCAACGTCCCCGTACTCATCGACGGAGCGCAAGGAATTAAATCCTGCGGCATAGATGTACAAGAAGTGGATTGCGATTTTTATTGTTTTTCCGGACACAAGTTATATGCCCCTATGGGAATCGGCATCTTATATGGCAAAGAAGCTTGGTTGGACAAACTTCCTCCCTATCAAGGTGGAGGCGATATGATTAAAGAAGTAAGTTTTGCAAAAACCACTTTCAACGACCTACCGTTTAAATTCGAAGCCGGCACTCCCAATGTGGGTGGTGCAATTGGATTACAACAAGCATTGCTGTTTATCGAAATATATGGTCATCAAAACTTTATCCAATACGAAAAAGAATTGCTCGACTATGCAATATCTCAAATGAAATCCATAGAGAATATACGTTTTATCGGAACAGCCTCTCATAAAAGCGCTGTCATATCGTTTTTATTAGAGCCACATCATCCTACGGATGTGGGTACCTTGATTGATTTTATGGGAGTGGCTGTCAGAACGGGTCATCATTGTACACAGCCACTGATGGACCACCTGGGGATTCCGGGAACCATAAGAGCTTCATTTGCTCCCTATAACACAAAGGAAGAAATCGATTATTTTGTACATGCTTTACGCACCGCCAACAAGATGCTCGCCTAAATATGAAGATTATTTGTTTTTACAACAACTTTCCCCATCAAAAACAAGTATTTCCCCTGGAGAATAAACCCTTGTTTTACCTCAAACCCGACACTTCCATACTCACCCACAATCGTCCGTTTTTCATACCCGAGTTTACCGACAACTTACATTGTCAGGTGGAATTGGTAATAAGAATCGACAAGTTAGGTAAATACATACAAACAAACTATGTCTCCACCTACTTTCACGAAATAGCCTTAGGCATCAACATATTCGATAAAAGCTTACAAACACAGTGTATACAAAACGGTTTAGCCTGGGAAAAAAGCACTGCCTTCGAAAACTCAGCCGCCATGAGTCTTTTCTTCCCTCTTGACAATATACATTCTCTCGAAGAGATAACACTTGGCATATCCAAAAACCAACAGGAAAACATACATGCAAACCTGCAGTCGATGGTTTTCCCTCTTGAAACACTTATTTCGTATGTTTCAAGCTATTTTACACTCAAAACCGGCGACCTCCTCTTTTTAGGTTCTCCCCTACCCTCTATCCCTATACAAATCAACGACCTAATAGAAGCTTACTTAAACCATGAAAAACGCATGCGTTTTAGAATTAAATAATACATTCACTTTTAAAAATTAACCAATATAATGATTACAAGCAATTTTAGTGTTTTTGAAATTTTAATGCTTTTATGTTTTGCCGTCAGTTGGCCGATATCCATTGCCAAAGCATTACGAACAAAAGTAGTAAAAGGGAAAAGTCCGATTTTTATGATGATTATCATACTCGGATATGCCTTTGGTATAATCAATAAAATCATCAATCATTTCGACATGGTTACTTTCTTATGGGCTTTTAATATGTTATTAGTTAGTATAGATTTATTTTTATATTACAAATACATCAAAAATGAATGCTGAACATACAACAAGGAAACCTAAATAACGTTATAAATCCATCGAAACAATAATCATAAAAAACAAAAAACAGGATTCATGAAAACAAAATTTTTTATCGTTTTATGTATTGCATTAAGCAGCCTAAGCATCAAAGCACAAACCCCTTACAAGCATAGCATAGGCGGTATTTTAGGCTTTTTTAACGGAGTATCTTACAAAACCTTTGTCGACAACAACTTTGCCATTCAGGCCGATTTAGGCATGCATGTTTCCCATTATATGTTAGGATTAAATGTAAACGGCAATTTCATGTATGAGCAAGCCATCCAAGACGGGTTTTATTGGTTTGCCGGCGGAGGCATCACTTTAGGCCCTGCTTTCGGTTATGTCAGAAATTACCCTGCTAACAACCAAACACTCTTTGGATTCCGTTTAGGATTAAATGGTATAGGAGGAGCAGAATACAAATTTAACAACATACCTCTTACCTTACAAGCCGACATACGTCCGGGCATTAGCTTTTATATGTCGAACGGCGGATTTTTTGCGTTCTTCGACTATAACTTCTTAAATGCGAGTGTAAGATATACTTTTTAATGATATAGCTGAAATATAATAGCACATATTATCTTAATTAAACCTTACTGATAAAATGGAGGCAAGAGCCCTCCATTTTTTTATCCTCTTTAATAATTTCAAAATATTTTTTCTAAACAGTAAATTTATATTATTGATTTTTGTAACTTTGCGCACTTTAAAACAATCCTTATATATAATATACACTATCCATTAAAAGAGTATATTAGGGAGGTTATTTATTGAAAATAAATATAGAAAATTAAATATTATCATCGAAATGAAAGTTTATCAAACGAATGAAATAAGAAATATTGCCATCTTAGGAGGAGCGAAAAATGGAAAAACTACCTTATCCGAAGCCATATTATTTCATGGTGGTGTCATAACCCGTCGAGGAAGCGTTGACGACAAGAATACGGTTTCCGACTATAGAGAAATAGAATTAGAACGACAAAATTCTATTTATTCTACCATATTATATGCCGAACATGCCGGTGTTAAAATCAATATGATCGATTGTCCGGGATTTGATGATTTCATTGGAGAAGTTATTACAGCCTTACGGGTTTGTGATACGGCACTTATGGTATTAAACGCTCAAAATGGCGTTGACGTAGGAGCAGAAATTCAATGGCGTTGGGTTAAAAAAGCAAAAAAACCTCTTGTTTTTGTTGTGAATCAATTAGACCATGACAAAGCAAACTTTGATGAAATGGTGCGCGAATTAAAACAAGATTTCGGAAATGGTGTTACCATCATTCAATATCCTATCAATGCAGGAGTAGGATTCGACACAGTGATCGACGTACTACAAATGAAACAACTCAGCTTCCCTTCCAACGGTGGAACCGCTGTTGTTAGTGAAATCCCTGAAAGTGAAAAAGCAAAAGCAGAAGAATTGCACAATACCCTGATAGAAAATGCAGCCGAGAATGACGAATCGCTCATGGAAAAATTCTTTGAAGAAGGAACACTTACCGAAGAAGAAATCAAAAAGGGATTGCATTTAGGCATACTTAACGGAAGTACTTTCCCTGTGCTATGTACGGCGGCAAAAACCGACCAAGGCGTGCTTAGTTTAATGGATTTTATCAAAGATAATTGTCCGGTTCCCAACGAAGCGGCTTTTGAAAAAACGAAAAACGGCAAAGTACTTGGCTTTGATGTCAAAGAAGCTGCTTCAGCATTTGTATTTAAAGCCGCCATCGAACAACACTTAGGCGAAGTGTCGTTTATGAAAATCTACAACGGCGAGTTTACCGAAGCCATGGATGCCATCAATCCTATCAACGGCTCCAAAGAAAGAATATCACAATTGTTATGCATAGCCGGCAAAAACCGCGAAAAAATTGAAAAAGCCTGTGCCGGCGATATCGTTGCTACCATCAAATTGAAAAACGTTTATCCGCAACACACCCTCAACTCAACGAAAAACCCGGAAGATGTAATTGAACCTACCGTATTCCCTGAACCCAAATTCCGTACCGCCATCAAAGCGAAAAACTCGAGCGATGACGAAAAGTTAGGTGCTATTTTAAACGAACTTCGCAAAACCGATTTGACATTATTGGTGGAACAATCCAAAGAATTGAAACAAACCATTGTTTCAGGTCAAGGAGAACAACACTTAAACATCAACCGTTGGATTATTGAGAAAATCAATAAAATAGAAATTGAATTTATATCTCCGAAAATCCCGTATCGCGAAACCATCACCAAATCGGCAGAATCCATGTACCGACATAAAAAGCAATCGGGTGGTGCCGGACAATTCGGTGAAGTACATATGCTGATTGAACCTTATTATGAAGGTATGACTCCTCAAAATAAATACCCTATCCGCGGAACTGAAAGCTACGACTTACCATGGGGCGGTAAATTAATATTCAACAACTGTATTGTAGGAGGAGCTATTGACGCTCGTTTTATGCCCGCTATCCTAAAAGGAATCATGGAAAAAATAGAAGACGGCCCCCTTACCGGATCCTATGCACGAGATATATGCGTGAATATCTATGACGGCAAAATGCACCCCGTCGATTCAAACGAAATGGCCTTCAAATTGGCCGGAAGAAATGCCTTTAAAGATGCGTTTAAAAATGCAGGGCCTCGTATCTTGGAACCTATCTACGACGTCGAAGTATTTGTTCCTTCCGAAAACATGGGTAGCGTCATGACCGACTTACAAGGCCGACGTGCCGTGGTGATGGGTATGGACAGCGAAGGCAACTTTCAAAAAATTCGCGCCAAAGTTCCTTTGGCT
>Ga0265293_10001483_pt1 | contig 50967 bp, 44 predicted proteins | sample Munlanlewell138R_FD_192505 | JGI IMG/M metagenome (GOLD analysis project Ga0265293, IMG submission 192505) | Leachate microbial communities from a municipal landfill in Southern Ontario, Canada - Leachate well 138R | ecosystem: Engineered > Solid waste > Landfill > Unclassified | place: Canada... | reverse complement strand
AAACAGTTGACGCAACTATTCCTCCACTGCGCTAACAGATTCTAAGCCTTTCCACAACGCAATCTTAATCAAATATTAATAATCTACAATAAAAAATATAAATATATACATGTGTGAACAGTAACTATATTCCATAAATAAAAGATGGCAGCCCTTGGATTCCCGGCTGCCATCGCTTTTTAATCTTCCATTTGCTTTCCTAAAAAACTTGCCGCTGTTTCTGCTATCTTCATCTCCAAATCACCCATACTGGCATTTGTTTCTTTACTAAGTATGATAACCGCGCCAATAGGGTCCCCTTCGGATACTATTGGTGCCAATACACCTGAAGTGTATTTTGGCGTTCCTTCTTCATCGGCAGTAATGTTAATTTTTTTACCATCACTCCCATCAAAAACGACGGTCATCTTTTCATCAATAATTTTATCTACTGCAGGACTCACTTTTTTATCCATAAGTTCTTTTTTGGATACACCTGATACAGCAACAATTGTATCACGATCCGCTATACATGCAATATGGTTTAAAGAACTATGTAGCGAATCTGCATACTCTTTCGCAAAATCACTTAATTCGCCAATGGGAGAGTATTTTTTTAAAATAACTTCCCCTTCTCTGTCCGTAAAAATTTCCAAGGGGTCGCCTTCCCTTATGCGCAATGTTCTTCTAATTTCTTTCGGTATAACAACCCTGCCAAGATCATCTATGCGCCTGACTATTCCTGTTGCTTTCATGTTTTACCCTCCTTCATATAATAAATTTTACTATATCCAATACTTATTATTTAACAGAGGGTAATGTTTTATACACATATTAGAAATTATAGAAATTTAAATATAAATGAATCTTATAGGTTTTTTTTAAATTTTTCAACTTTTGATTTGTTATAAAGTTCCTCAAATGCTATATTAAAATCAACTTTCTTTTTCTCCGTTAACATTACTGTTCTTAATTCGTCTTTCACATCTTCAAGATTGTCAATCCTCTTATCCTCAACTCTGATTATATGAAAACCGTATTGACTTTTTACAATGTCGCTTATTTCACCGGGTTGTAATGCAAATGCTGCTTCTTCAAATGGTTCTACCATATCTCCATGTCTAAAATAACCTAGGTCCCCGTTATTTTCCTTTACACTGGGGTCTATTGAATGTTCTTTAGCCAGCTCATTAAAGTCTTCACCTGCATTTACCCTTATAAGGATTCCCCTTGCTTCCTCTTCTGTTTCCAAAAGTATATGGCTAGCTTTTACCCTGTAGAACATATCCATATGTGTTGTGTAATAGATTTCAATCTCTTCATCTGTAATATCAATATCTTGTGTCATAACTTCTTTTAATTTATTAATAATTAAACTTTTTTTAATAGACTCTCTAAAATAATCTACATCCATTTTTACGCCATCCAAAAACTCTAAAAATTTTTCTTCCGAGTTAAATAACTTCTTAAACTTTTCAAATTCTTCTTCAATCTCTTCTTCTGAAGCAGTAACGTTTAACTCTTCCGCTTTCTTTAGTTGAATTTTATCTTCTATCATTTGCTCCAATATTTGTTCCTTTACCAAATCAATATACTTTTTGCCCATATAACTTTTATCCCAAATATCGGTGCCTTGTCTCATTTCTTCCTGAGTTTTAAACACGGTAAATATTTTATCAAACTCTTCTCTTGTTATTGGCTCACCATCTACCTTTGCAACGATTGATTTTTCTTCTTCGCTTTCTTTAATTCTTATCATTCCACAACCTGTCATTAAAATAATAGACAAAATAATTACTATACATATATATTTTTTCAGATCTTCCATATGGTTTCTCACCCCTTAAAATCATTTTTTTTACCAGTCTTTTCTTTTATATTCAATGTAAATTCTAAAAAATCTATTATGCTTCTTAAATGTTTTTCGTTTTTATTTTCTTGAACCTTTAACGAGAAATAGGGTTCTTCACTACCGTTAAAAGATAGGACTCTATTATATTGATTCATAATCTCCAGCACTGCCATAGCTTCCAGATGTTTAGCGCTTTTAAATTTAAATTGAACTTCTTCATTTTTTTGGATAATGGATATTATACCGCACGATGAAGCAATATGTTTTATATAAGAAATCTGTAATAGATTTCTCAGTTTTTCAGGAATATCACCGAAGCGATCTTCTATTTCTTCTTCTATATCATATAAGAAATCTTTGCTATCAATTAATGCAATTTTTTTATAAATTTCTATTTTTTGATTTTCGTCTTCTATGTAAGATGCCGGTATATAGCCTTCAATATTTATTTCTAACGAAGTCTCGATTTTTTCTTCTAAAGGTTTTCCTGTCAGTTTCCTTACCTCTTCTTCCAACAGTTTGGTATAAAGATCATAACCAATTGCCTCCATATGCCCATGCTGTTCCCTGCCAAGCAAATTCCCTGCTCCTCTAATCTCTAAATCTCTCATAGCTATTCTATAGCCGGAACCAAACTCAGTAAATTCTTTAATCGCCTGAAGTCTTTTTTCAGCCGGTTCAGTAAGGACCTTATCTTTTTGATAAGTCAAGTAAGCATTTGCTAACCTGTTAGAACGCCCTACTCTTCCCCTTAATTGATATAGTTGAGATAAACCCAGCCTGTCAGCGTCATATACTATTATAGTATTTACATTAGGTATATCAAGCCCTGATTCGATTATGGTAGTACATACCAAAACATCAAATTCTCCATTAAAAAAATCCAGCATGGTATTTTCTAAAATTCTTTCTTCCATTTGACCGTGAGCTATTTCTATCTTTGCTTCAGGAATCAAAAGCTTTAGCTTGCCGGTTATTTTCTCTATAGTCCTTACTCTGTTATAGAGGAAATACACTTGCCCCCCACGGTTAATTTCTTTTACGATAGCGTCCTTAACAATTTCATCATTATATTCCATTACATAAGTCAAAACAGGATATCTTTCCTCCGGCGGTTCTTCTATTACGCTTATATCCCTGACACCGATAAGCGACATATGAAGGGTTCTGGGAATAGGTGTCGCAGTTAATGTCAATACGTCAACATCTTTTTTCAATCTTTTAATTTTTTCTTTGTGTTTAACGCCAAATCGTTGTTCTTCATCAACTATAAGTAAACCTAAATCTTTAAAGCCTACGTCTCCTTGTACCAATCTATGAGTACCTATGACTAAATCTATGGTGCCTCTCTTCAGACCTTCTATTGTCTTTCTTTGTTCTTTTGGACTCCTAAATCTAGACAACAAATCTACAGTTATTGGAAAGTCCTCAAACCTTTGAATGCAAGTATTGTAATGCTGTTGTGCTAATATAGTAGTAGGCACCAAGATGCATACCTGTTTCCCGTCCATAATTGATTTAAAAGCAGCCCTAAGAGCGACTTCCGTTTTGCCATATCCAACATCCCCGCACAACAACCTATCCATGACTTTATCCGTTTCCATATCTTGTTTTATTTCCACTATACTATTTAGTTGTCCCGGAGTTTCATTGTAAGGAAATAAATCTTCGAATTCCTTTTGCCACCTTGAGTCATAAGAAAAAGCAAAACCCTTCAGCTTCTGTCTTTCCGCATAAAGATTAAGCAATTCAACAGCTAAATCAAGTATTGCATTTCTCGCTTTAGCCTTTGTCTTAGCCCACTCAACTCCTGAAAGTCTGTTTACCTTAGGTGCTTTTTCCCCGCCAATATATTTCTGTATTAAATCAAACTGATCTGTGGGAATATATAGTTTATCATTCCCGTAATATCTTATCTGCAGATAATCTCCTGTTATATTATTTATCTTTAATTGCTCAATCCCCATATACTGCCCTATACCGTGATGTTCGTGAACAATGTAATCTCCTGATTTTAAATCACTGAAAAATTTAATTTTGCTTCCTTTTTTCCTAGGTATTCTTTTTACAGTAGTCCCTAATAGCTCTGTATCTGTAATGATTGCAAATTTGATAGAAGGGAATTCAAACCCTCCGCTGATATATCCGTGTGTTATAACTATTTGTCCATGTTGAATTTCGAAATCCATTTTATCACTATATACTGTTTCTATACCAAAATCCCATAATTCATTTCTAAGTCTTTTTCCTCTTTCACTACCCCCGGCTAAGATTAGCACTTTGTATTTTTTATTCTTTAAAGTCTTAATCTCTTCAATTAAAAAGTCTATCTTTCCATGAAAAGGTTGCATGCCTCTGGATATAAAACCGACGATTTTTTTAGGTTTAAAATCCTTGACGGTTTTTAACAAAGTATTAAAACATATTAATTGATTACCCGATATTTTGTTTAAAATGTCTTCATAAGTAAATTGTGCATCATATTGCTCCGGCAGCACTTCTCCTTTTTCCAATAAACGCTTAAATTGTTCAGTGAATTGTAGATTAATACTGTCGTGTTTTTGTCTTATTCGATTTGGTTCATCTATTGCAATAATAGCATTTTTTATATAATCAAATATACTAAAATTTTTATTTGAAAAATAAGGTATATAAGATTCTATTCCCTCAAAATATATATTCTGCCTCATCTTTTCAATATCTGATCTGAATTTATCTTCTTCTATATTAATCTTAACCTTTTTGCCTTCTCTTGATATTGCCATCCTTTTTCTCAAGGAATTCTCCAACTTTTGTGCACCTTCACTAAAGTCTTGCTTTTTAAATAAAACTTCTCTCATTGGTGATAACCTAGTCTTATTCAATTTCTCCAATGAACGTTGGCTTTCCAGATCGAAATATCTTATAGAATCTATCTCATCACCAAATAACTCAACTCTAAAAGGATAGTTTTCTGTAGGCAGATAAAAATCAATGATTCCGCCTCTAATAGAAAATTGTCCTCTGCCTTCTATCATATCTACTCTTTCATATCCTGATTCTATAAAATATTCAATAAACTCCCTTACCGTCATTACATCTCCTACTGCAATATCCTTGAATTTTGAATAGAAAAGATCCGGATCAGCAAGCTTTGGTAAAATAGCCTCTAAGGAAGCACAAATAATAAGCCTTGATCCTAAACTACTCAAGGCTTTTATCCTGCTTACCCTTATATCATTGCTTTTAGCATCAATTTTATGAAAAATCATTTCAGATGACGGTAAAAAGACTGCTGCGTCATGATCAAAAAAGGAAATATCTTTGTAAAACTTTTTAGCTAATGCATCATTATCCGTTATAATCAAGCATGTCCTATTCGTTGCTCTGCTTAGAGCTGCTATTATCATCGCTTTTTGTACATCGGAAAGGCCGTGAGCTTCAGTCACGTCTATTCCTTTTTCAATAGAATCTATTAAGGTTTTAAAACCATCTAAAGATTCTAAAGGTAACATGATACTACCAAAATCCAATAAGATACTTCCCTCCTTCAAAATCACTATATATACATCTCATATCTACCTCTAACCTCCAACCTCCAACCTCTAACCTCTAACCTCTCATCACCCTAATTAAATTTATTCATAGCAATATCAATACCGTTCTTTATAATCTCCTCAATAGAAGCCGCAGCTTTTATAACCGCATCTTCCATAATAGGAATTTCTTTTTTCAAAAAATTAGAAGTCACATAGTCAGCTAAGTCCATATAAGGAGGCGGGTTGCCTATCCCTATCCTTACCCTGGGAAAATCATCCCTATCCAATAAATATATAATTGATTTCATTCCGTTATGTGTACCCGAACTGCCTTTAGTTCGGATCCTAATCACTCCGGTATCTAAGTCTGCATCATCATAAACAACTATAAGCTTATTCATAGGAATCTTATAAAATTCCACTATTTCTGATACACTTTCACCGCTTAAATTCATATATGTCTGAGGTTTTGCAAATATAACTTTTTCCACGCCAATACGGCACTCACCCATGAGTGCCTTGTGTTTTATTTTATTCACTTTAAATCCATGTTTTCCGGATAAATAGTCAACCACTATAAACCCTATATTATGCCTATTACCGACATACTTCTTACCTGGGTTCCCCAGACCAACAACAATATACATTTTCGCTTCTTCCTAAACCACTTTTCTTAATAAGATACAAAATAATTATAATAGCATCAATAATCTATCGTGCTCTATCAGTCAAATAATTTACTTACAGACAATCCCTCATAAATCCTATGAATAGCTTCCGCAAAAAGCGGGGCTACAGAAAGTACTTTTATTATGCTGCAGCTTTTATCCTTTGGCAAAGGAATTGAATCGGTAACAACCAGTTCTTTTATTACTGATTTTTCAATTATCTCAAAGGCAGGTCCTGATAAAATCGGATGCGTACATGCTACATATACATCTTTTGCACCCATATCCATCAATACTTTAGCAGCATTAGCAACGGAACCTCCGGTATCTACCATATCATCTATTATTATGCAATTTCGGTTTTTAATTTCACCGATAACATTCACTACTTCAGCAATATTTGCTCTTGGTCTTCTTTTATCTACGATGGCCAAAGGAGCAGCATTCAGCCTTGAAGCCAATGATCTTGCTCTTGAAACTCCTCCTACATCAGGAGACACAACAGTAACACTTTCCAAGGATTTTTCTCTGAAATATGCTGCTATTATAGGTATGGCATATAAATTATCAACAGGTATATCAAAAAAACCTTGTATCTGAGGTGCGTGTAAATCCATTGTAAGCACTCTGTCAGCTCCTGAAACGGTAATTAAATCGGCTATTAACTTTGCAGTAATCGGTTCTCTTGGTTTTGACTTTCTATCTTGTCTGGAATACCCATAGAAAGGTATCACAGCCGTAATTCTATGTGCAGAAGCTCTTTTTAATGCATCTATCATGATTAAGAGCTCCATCATATTATCATTTACAGGCGAACTCGTAGATTGAATAAGAAATACATCCATACCTCTTACAGATTCATTGATATTTACACTTATTTCACCATTGCTAAAAGTACCTACCTGAGAATCCCCCACCGGTATTTCAAGAATATTGGCAATCTTTTTTGCCAATACCTTATTTGCATTGCAGTGAAAAACCCTAATACATTCATCGTGAGTTAACATTTTTAAACCCCCTAAAAATTATGTTTATTTTAATAAGCCTTTTCTTTTGACCCATCCGGCTATATTTTCTTGTTTTGCTCTTCCTACAGCCAAATCAGTATCAGGTACATCCTTAGTAACCGTCGTTCCCGCGGCAATATACGAATTTTTGCCTACTGTGACCGGAGCAATTAGATTCGTGTTACAACCTATAAAACTATAGTCTTCAAGAACTGTTCTATGTTTCTCTTTGCCATCATAATTTACAAAGACAACACCGCAGCCTATGTTTACGTTTTCTCCTACATCACCGTCTCCGATATAAGTAAGATGTGAGGCTTTTGAGTTATCACCAAAACTTGTATTCTTCATTTCTACAAAATCACCAATCTTTACATTTTTGCCTATCGCATTACCCGGCCTTAAATTGGCAAAAGGACCGATACAAGTACCATCACCTACATTACTTTCCGATACAACGGAATTTTTTATCTTTACACCTTTACCTATTTGACTGTTTATAATATGAGTGTTTGGTCCTATAACTGAATCTTCCTTAATACTCGTGCGGCCGGATATTATACACCCCGGTAAGATTGTCACATCATTGTCTATTTTAACCGTACAATCAATATAAGTATTCATGGGATCAACTATAGTAACACCTTTTAACATATGGGAATCGTTTATTTTTTTTCTCATAATAGCTTCAGCTTGGCTTAACTGCAATCTGTTGTTTACCCCCATTATTTCCCCTGCATTATCAGTTAAAAAGCCGCCTACCTTTAAATTCTTGTTATTAAAAATTTTAATAATATCAGTAATGTAATACTCGCCTTGGTCATTATCATTGTTTAAATGCTTTAAAAACTCTTTTAATAATGTTCCTTCAAATAAATAAATACCTGAGTTAATTTCTGAAATTTCTTTTTGTTTTAAATCTGCGTCCCTCTCCTCCACTATATCAATTATATTTCCATCACTGTTTCTTATCATTCTTCCATACCCATGTGGATTCTCAAATTTTGCTGTTAAAACAGTTGCATGATTATTCTCAGTCTTGTGAAATTCATACATAGTTTTAAGAGTTTTTGCTTCCAGTAAGGGAGTATCACCGCATAACAGAAAAACCGTACAATCTTTTATATATTCTTCAGCTTGCATTACCGCGTGGCCTGTACCCAATTGCCTTTCCTGATTTGCAAACCTCACTCCCTGCAGCCTTTCTCGTACTTTATCTCCTCCGTATCCTGTAACTACAATTAATTCACTTGCTCCCGCTGCTTTTGCGGTATTGCAGATATGTTCCACCATTGTTTTTCCGCAAAGTTCATGCAGTACCTTTGGTATCTTTGAATACATTCTTTTTCCTTCACCTGCAGCTAAGATTATTCCCTGTAAATTAGATATATTATTCAAATTATCACCTCTAACAGCAATATTATTCCAAGAACATGAAATGAATATTAGTATGTTGCTCTTTCTATTTTATCATATCCCAATTTTTAAAAAAAGTTATTTTATTTTCATTCGATCTTTATATATAAAAAGTGTTACAGTTCAGACAATGCAAAAAGTTCCTTCCCTAACCAGGAAAGGAACTTTTAAAATTAAATTATTCTACATCTCTAACTTTTTCGTATTCCGCTAAAATTGCTGTCTGAATCCGTTCTCTTGTAGGAGAATTTATAGGATGAGCTATATCCTTAAACTCTCCATCCGGCGTCTTTCTACTAGGCATTGCAATAAATAAATTTTCTTGTCCTTCTATAACTTTAATATCATGTACTACAAATTCATTATCAAACGTAACTGAAACCACTGCTTTCATTTTTCCTTCTGTGTTAATCTTCCTGATCCTAACATCGGTAATATCCATATTGCTCACCACCTTCCTGTCTAACACAAAGCCAATAAAAGTTGAATACATAAAGTATTCGCCATAAATAAGATATATCCTTCTTTTTTATTGGGAATTTTCAGAAAATATGCATAACTTTTCACCAATATTAGAATTTTACATATAATTATAATACCGCTATATTTTTATAAATAGTTTTTAAAGAATATTGTAACTAAATAAAGATATTTATTCATGTAATAAACAAACTGTAAATCGCCTTAAACAATATGTTACAGTTCAGGCATTGTATATATTTATATTTTTTATTGTAGATTATTAATATTTGATTAAGATTGCGCTATGTGTGGAAATATTAATGACAAGTCTTATGTACAGGCCAATTATTAAGGTTATAATAGTAATATGGATATTTTGGTCAATTTGATTTATACTAGGTTTTATATACCATAGTTTTTATAAATAATTAGATAGGAGTGCAAGAAGGTGCATTTTTTAAACAACATAAAAAAGATTCATTTTGTCGGCATAGGCGGCATAAGCATGAGCGCTTTAGCTGAAATTGTTTTGGATAGAGGATTTAAAGTTACAGGTTCAGATATCCAAGATAGCTCTATAATTAGAAAACTAAAAAAAGACGGCATCGTTGTCAATATCCCCCATAGCGAAATTAACATTTCAGATGCTGAGCTTGTTGTTTATACTTCAGCGGTAAAAGAAGATAATCCTGAAATAGTAAAAGCAAGAAAACTGAATCTGCCTATTATCGATAGGGCATCCTTTTTAGGCAATATTATGAAAGAATATAAAAATAGTATTGCTGTTGCAGGGTGTCACGGTAAAACCACCACTACTTCAGCCATAGCATTAGTTTTAAAAAATGCAGGATTGGATCCCACCATACTTTTAGGCGGCGAATTGGATTCCATCGGAGGGAATGTAAGAATAGGAAAAAGCTCATATTTCATAACAGAAGCTTGTGAGTATATGGAGAACTTTCTGAAATTTCATCCATACGTTGGCGTGATTTTAAACATTGGTAAAGATCACTTAGATTATTTTAAAGATTTAGACAGCATTAAAAACGCATTTCTAAAGTTTGCTAAACTCATTCCAAAGGATGGCTGTTTAGTTCTTTGCAGTGAAAATTCCCACGCAATGGAAATTCAACCCCATGTAAACTGCAATGTAGTTACCTTCGGCATTGATAAAGAATCTGATTATATGGCGAAAAATATTAAGTATAATAACTATGGTCACACATCGTTTGAAATTTTTAAAAAAGGCAAAAATATGGGAATGTATGAGTTAATAATTCCCGGGCGTCATAATATATTAAATGCTCTTTCCACTTTTGCAGTTGCAGATTTTTTTAATATTTCACCGGATATAATGAAAAGCACTTTTTCAGTTTTTAACGGTACTCACAGGCGCTTTGAAATAATAGGCAAAAGCAAGGATATTACTATAATAGACGATTATGCACATCACCCGACTGAAATAGAAGTCACTTTGGAAGCTGCAAAAAAGATACCTCATAATCAAATATGGGGCATTTTCCAACCTCACACATATACAAGAACAAAACTTTTGTTAGATGAGTTCGCCAATTCATTTTATAATGCGGATAATGTAATTATTACTGATATATACGCTGCAAGGGAAAAAGATACCGGACTGATAAGCTCAAAAGACCTGGCAAACGAAATAAACAAATACAGCAAAAATGCTATCTATATTGAAAGATTTGAGGATATTGTAGAATATATAAAAGAAAATGCCAAGGCAGATGATTTGGTAATGACTTTAGGTGCAGGCAGCATAACAGATCTGGGACCACTAATTCTTCATAGATTACAAGAAAATTAAGTATAAAACAAGGATGGTCTACCTGACCATCCTTGTTTTATTAGCAGGAATATTGCTAAATGATGAAGTGTACTCACTCTTACATTTATTGAGATTTACATAGTAGGTTTTTATGCCGGTGTATATTATATTATCTCCTATCGAGAGTTACATAGTAGGCTTAGCACACGGAATATGATTTTGACAGGTCTAACACTCGCCTTTGGAAAAGTCCTAACGGTTTCAAAGGGTCCTCCTTGCCCCGAGAAACCTAAGCCGACGTCCTGCCGGCTTTACGGACTTTTTAACAAAGGCTTCGCTGAGACCTGTGACCAAAATGCATAAAGTCTGCTGCGCCTATCTATGCAACTCTCTCAGTATTCGGCATTTACGATAAAGCTTATATATTTGATTAAGATTGCGTTGTGAAGAGGCTTAAAATCTGTTAGCGCAGTGTAGGATTAGTTGCGTCAACTGTTTGAGCGAAGCGAGTTTTGGCGCAACCCGGAACAAGCTTACAGATTATTGGCCTCGTAACTCAGCAATCGAATCAAATATATAAGCTTTGATGTCTCGATAAAGCCGATATAATATACACCGGCATAAACATACGAACTTTACCGCAGAAGTTGGATACTAAGAATGCTACTGAATTCTTAGCTCTTATATAATATCTTCTTTTTTGCAGTAGGAATATTAGATATGATAACAGAAATCGTTAGAATAAGAAGTATTATTGTGATTGGGCGCCCAAAAAGTGCAGCAAAGAATCTATCTTCAGAAGAAGCCAAAGAAATTGCTCTTCTAAAATTCGAATCCATCATTCCTCCTAAAACAATAGCCAAAATCATAGGAGCAATAGGATAATCCCTCATTCTCATAATGTATCCCAATGTCCCAAAAAACAACATAAGATATACATCAAACATCCGGTTATTGCATCCAAAAGCTCCAACTACACAAAGAACAATTATTAAAGGTAATAAAATTCTTTTAGGAACGGTAATTATTTTACTGATTCTCGGACCTATGAACAATCCAAGAATTAAAAGAAAAATCCCTCCGATAAAACCTCCTGCCAATATGGAATGAAACATCTCGGGGCTGGATTTAATAAACATTGGTCCCGGCTGCAATCCATGGACATAAAATACCGATAATATAATTGCGGTTACGGCATCTCCCGGAATAGCTAAAGTCAGCATCGGTATCAATGCTCCACCTATGCAAGCATTATTAGCAGATTCACTGGCAACAATGCCTTCAATTTCACCTTCACCAAAAGGCACAGGCGGATTTCTCACAATTCTTTTAGCTTCCCCATATGCTAAAAATGAAGCAACGGGTCCGCCGGCACCCGGCAGAGCCCCGACTAATGTGCCGATTGTGCAATAGTATAAGGAACGAGAAAAATATTTCAGCATATCTTTTATTTTTATAACAGATTTAGTTATATGTGAAGCTTCAGCTTCTAAATATCCTTTAGAAATAACACTTAATACCTCTGAAAATCCAAAAAGCCCTATCAAAGCCGGTACTATGCTCACCCCCGCTTTAAGGTCATATATCCCAAGAGTCATTCTGGAAGTGCCCATTACGGAATCAAGACCAATCATACTTACAATTAATCCTAGTAAGGCACTTAAAATTCCTTTGATAAAACTTTTTGAAGTCAAAGAACCTACAGTAGATAAACCAAATATGGCTAATAAAAAATAATCCATAGGTGTAAACTTTAAGGCTATATTTGAAATAGGCTTGGCAAATATCCATAATGCCGCAAAACCGAACATAGTACCGATAAAAGAATATATTGTAGCATATTTTAGAGCTTTGTATGACTCTCCTTTTCTGGCTAGCGGATATCCGTCCAAAGTAGTTACAATTGAAGAAGGTGCTCCGGGTATATTAATAAGAATTGCTGAAATAGCCCCGGAAAACACACCCACCACATATACTCCCATTATGGTAGCCAAGGCATAATCCGTAGGCCATGTGTATGTAATAGAAACCAAAAGTGCAGTTGCCATGGAAACGGACAACCCCGGGATTGCACCAACAAGCATTCCGGCCATTGCCCCTATAAAAACCATAATTATAAAATGAAAGTTTAAAAAATAGGAAAACATACTAAATACTTCTTTCATTAGCAACCGCCTCCTATGGCAACATAACATTTAGTAAAACTGCAAAAATAAAATAAATACTAAAAGAAAACAATAATGAAATCAATGCTATTAACCAAGTTCTTTTTTCTTTCAAATATATTATTAAAGAAGCCAAAAATAAAACACTAGCAGGTACAAACCCTATAAAAGTTATAAAATAACAATACAATACAGATAGTGCCACTGTAACTAGAACATTGGTCTTCAAAATTGTACTGCCCTCTTTATCTTTAGTTTCACTTTTTGATTTTATTTTTTTTATACCATAATGCAGTAGAAACAGTGAAAATGGGAGAATAAAAACTGCTATTAATAGTGGAAACAGATAGGGTGATATTCTCCACTCAATCCTTCCGGCATTATAATGGTTAAATAACGAGTAAAGTATCAGCGAAATTGATAAAGTAAAAAATATTATCCCTTCCTGAATACCTTTATTTGTTATGTAATCTTTTAATTTGTATTCTTTCATTACAAAACACCCGATTTCTATTCGTTACCTAGTTATATAGTACCTCTATCTGCGCTAGGATATATTATACAGCATTTACGAAAAAACTTTGGCGCAACTCGAAACGTCATCCTGAGCGATAGCGAAGGATCTTATCTCTCAATGGAAAACTTCTGTAGCGGGCAATCACAGATTGCCCCTACGCCAATCGAGTCAAATGATATATGCTTCCAAATCACAAAGCTTAAAAAACTGGGGTCACCTCTTTATGGTCAAGATCCTTCGTCGCTATGCTCCTCAGGATGACAAATGTAGAAGGAGCCTGAGGATGACAGGTGTAGAAGGAGCCTCAGGATGACAGGCATAAATGTACAAGCTTTACCGATAAAACCGAATACTTAGAGAGTTGCATAGATAGGCGCAGCAGACTTTATGCATTTTGTTTACAGGTCTCAGCGAAGCCTTTGTTAAAAAGTCCGTAAAGCCGGCAGGACGTCGGCTTAGGTTTCTCGGGGCATGGAAGACCCTTTGAAACCGTTAGGACTTTTCCAAAGGCGAGTGTTAGACCTGTCAAAATCATATCCCGTGTGCTAAGCCTACTATGTAACTCTCGATAAAGCTAGTATATTATACTCCGGCGAAATTTTAAGGTATATGCATTATCATAAATACAGTTGACGATAACATCATGGTCTGGGAATACCGAACTTTTCGGGACTATACTTAGCGGCACCCGAATCATATAAAAGCCAACTGACTAAAGACTCCCATTCTGAATAAAACTTTTTAGTGGCTTCCTCATCCGGATACTTCTCATATAACTTTTCCAAACAATTTTTAGAAACATAATCCTCCCATTCCTTTTCAGAAATAGCTTTAATAGCCGCTTCTTTCAATACCTCTTGGTATTCGGAAGGGACATCCTTATGTACCAATAAAGATAAAGGAGTAAAAGGGTTTTTTAAGTAATCAATAGATTCCGGAATCACTTCGGCTAAAGTAGGTGCATCCGGATATTTATCAAGCCTATCAATAGCCGAAACTCCTAAAAGCCTCAAATCTCCGCTTTCCAAATAACCTGTGACCGTTGAAAAATTCGAATTTGTAAAATCCACCTGATTTCCTAATACAGCTACTATGCAGTCGCTTCCGCCGGGGTAAGCTATCTCGGCCATATCCAGGCCTAGTTTATTATAAATCAAACTTTGGACATGCCCCGAACCCCCGGGACCTGTATGCGACATTTTAACCTTACCCGGCCGGGCTATCATATCATCTATCAAATCTTGTAAGGTTTCATATTTAGAAGTCTTGTTCACCACAATAACCTTCGGGTCATTTACAGTAATTAAAATAGGAGAAAAATCATCATAACTCATTTCTGAAATACCCATAACCCTTTGGGTGCCCAGTGATTCTGCTGTAAATAAAACTGTATAGCCATTCGGTTCCGCATCCAAAACCGTTTTTGCACCGATAGAACCTGATGCACCGCCTTGGTTTACAACAGTTATAGATTGCCCTAAAAACTTCCCCATGTGTACGGCCAATTGTCTTCCGGTTAAATCCGTGGTACCACCTGCACCATACGGCACAATCATAGTTATTGGCTTTTTGGGGTAATCCAAATCTGATAATTCCTTGCTGTTATTAGCCCCTTCTTTTAAACAGGCTGTTAAAACCGGGGATAATAATAAAACTAAAATTAATAAAATAATAAATTTCCTTGAAATCATTTACCACGCTTCCTTTTCAATAATGTGTCGGTGTCCAATGTCTTAATATTTTTTTTCTTTTCCGGTACTATCTTTGGCTCTTTTTCTTTATCTTTCGCAACTTTCTTGTCTTCTGTTTTCTCGCTATAAGAGTCTTGGCTTGCTCTCTCTTTAGCTTTACTTTTCTCCTTATATTCTTTTCTTTTTATTCTAACCTTATTTGAAACATTTTTAAATCTTTTTGCAGCCTTTTCAAATCGCAGGCTTAGCCTTCTTAATGCTATATCTATTAAAAACACTATAAATGCAAGAAGTAACAGGATTGAAGTCAAATCCCTTCTGCCGCTCACATCGGCAATATTCCCTTCATATACTTCCTTTGCACTGTTTATATATTTACCGTCACCTTCTAGGACAAGCCTATCCAATCTATCTGATTTAGCATCAATAGAATATTCCGGGGAGTAGGGAATAGATATACCGGTTCCTACTGTGTTTTTAATTTCTGAACCTTTGCTTTGTACAATTTTTATTAAATAGCTACCTATTTCATCAGTTTTGAAACTACCTCTATATTGCCCCGGAGCTTCTGTATCTAGGTTAATCTCCAAAGGCTTTAATGAGGGTGATGTAATTATTGCCTTTGTATCATGTTCCTCACTGCTGTTAATTTGTTTAACATCTATAAAAGCAAATCCGCCCTGAAGATTTGTGTCTACCTGGAGTTCACTATCTTCATAGTTTTCTATAGTCCAATTGATTATATTACTCCATAACAATAAATTGTTTTCCCAATTCACATAGTTAGCGCTCCATTTACCGGCCATATCTGAATTCCATGCAATGGTTTTACCCAGTCCATATTGCCAAAGAGTCAAAATAGGGTCTTCCTCATCACTTTCTAAAAGCACCCTAGCCGTATCTTTTGGGCTTGCGGCTACATAGCCTAATAGATTTGGCAAGCCTTTAGTCGCAACATTTGAAATAACCGGATGGAACGATGCTATTCTTGGTGTAAATTCTCTGTTATTAAGATAAGCTCTTGCAGCCATAAAAGTTTCCTTTGCGAATATAGTAGGAAGATTGGAATATTCATCTGTCTGATAAAACCTGCCATTAGCTTTTTGCGATATATATTGCAAGAGGTTTGAATCCGCATCATGACCTACAGCCACTGTAGATACTGTTATTCCTAATTTTTCAGCATCGGCCAATACATCGTCATAACCTGATTTTTCTGCTTGTCCGTCAGTTAAAAGTATTACATGTTTTATTCCTTTATTTATACCCTTACTGGTTTTAATTGCCTCTTTTAAAGGGGGTAATATGCTTGTTCCGCCACTTGCCCTTATAGAGCCGATTCTATTTCTAATTTCTTCCCTATCTCCGGGTTTTTGCGGTTCCACAACCCAATACATAGCATTATCAAAGGCCAATACCCCTATACTGTCTTGGTCTCTTAAGGAATCTAAAACTCTGGAAGCTGCTTCCTTTGCCAAATCAATTCTGCTGATACCCCCGATTCCATCCGACATGCTGCCAGATTTATCTATCACTAAAATAATAGACATATCAGGTATCGCCTTTTTACCTTTTAACTCCATATCAACCGGCAATACTTTCTCCAAAGAAGTCTTATAATAACCGCCTAAAGCAAAGGAGTCGTCTCCGCCAACAGCTATAAGACCCCCGCCAAAGTCTTTAACGTAAGACTCCAATGAACTTAAAAAGCCGCTATTTAATTTTTCGGCAGACACATTAGCCAGAATAACTGTCTTATATTGAATTAAAGATTGTAAAGATGAAGGAGCTGAAACAGCATTAAGCCTTTCGTAATTAACATCAAAAGCGTTCAACATCTTCGACAGCTCTTCACCTTCTTCGGATGCTCCTTCTATTAAAAGAATCCTTGGCTCATCCAAAACATTAATAATAGCAGAAGCTTCATTGTTTCTACTGTCCTTATCTTGGTCTGCTTCTACCACAACCTTATAAATTTTAAATCCTGTGCTTTCTGATTTATCATTAAATACAAATCTATTTTCGCCTTTAGATATTGTTATAATTTCTTCAGCTGCCCTTTCATTTCCGTCAAATAAAACTAGCCTTCCATTTGTATCAAAATTACTTTTTATATTAACTATAATATTATACTCTTCACCTTTATTGACACTGTTGGGAACTGTAACATTAGTGACAGCAAGTTCCTTGCCCTTATCCTTATCTATTTTAAATACCTTCAAATCTATTCCTTGTTCCTTTAATACCCCCGCTGTTTTACTGCTGTCTCCTTCATTTTCCTCTCCATCGGTTATCAGTACTATTCTCTTTTTGCTTTTATCAGGTAAAACGGATATTCCTGTAGTTATAGCTTTTTCAATATTAGTATATTTACCCTCTACACCCCCGCTAATCCTTTCAAATATGGGCTCCTTGGATAAAAAGCTTTCCATTACAGGATCTTCACCAAAAATTATAACCCCTGCACTATCCTTATCCTTCATAAGGCCAAAGGCTTCTTTAATAAAGTCTTCAGAAGTATCAAAGCTATCCTTTATGCTATCCGATGCATCTATTAAATAGATTGTTGAAATATCCTTGATATTCCAAGTTATACCTGTTTGAGCTATTGCCAAAACTAAAAGAACAATCACTATCCCTCTTATAAATAGAATGACATTCTTCTTTGTTTTTCCTTTTCTGTTTAGGTTTTTCGATGTAAGAAATATATATATTAAACCTAAGGGGATTAATATAAGCCATAAAGGATAAGTAAAATTAATTCCCACGGATAAACACCGCCCATTCGCCTAAAAGTATTAAAAACACTATAATAATTAGTGGTCTTTGCATATCCGATGCTGTTTTAAAGTTCTTCGTTACAGTAGTAGCATCCCTTTCACCGCTCCATTTACTAAAAGCGTTCATTGACTCATCATATGGAAAATTTACAGCAAATAATTTTTGATAGTTGCCATCGTCTTTTTTATAATTTAATTCATATATGCCTGTCTCATCGGTGTTATTAAAGCCAAAGGATAGAATATCATCTCTTAAGATTTCTTTTTCTCCTGAAGGTTTTACAATCTGAACATCTTTAATATCAGGTGAAAACAATAAATCAATTGTTTCACCGCTTTGATAGAAACCCTTCCCTTTTGTTTCTAAGTCCACCAAATACGATGTGATATTATATATAAACATAGGAAAAGCAGGACTTAGAGGCAAATCACTGTCTCGTATATCAAAAGTAATATAAGCAACTTTTCTCCCTTCTAACTCTCCAATGCCTCCCAATGTTTTATCTCCGGAAGTAATCAGTGCATCCGCCCAGATTGGTTTTTTTATCGTTTTGGCTTTATTAATAAAAAAATCAGACTTCTCTATATGTTTATTTATAGGGTTGTTTTCAAAATGAGCTATATTACTGCCTAGATCGTCTTCTGGTTCAAATATTCCATCATATTTATCCGGATTTATCAATAATAAAGAACTGCCCTTTGGCAATTCATCCGGCATTTTGCCATCATAAATATATAAATCATAGGACGTATCTATAACATTTGTTTTATCTGTCTTATATAATTCTATTCCATTTATTACAGATAAAGATTTTTCAAAGAAGACATTTCCCTTTGAAATAAAAAGAACCTTTTTAGGTTTTGGACTTTGCAAAACCAGGTAAGCCTCATTATCTGCCATTAAAGTATCTTCGTAAGAAAGCTCGGCTTTTAGATAATCATAATCTTTTCTTACATTATGAAAATATATATTAATTGAGTTATCATCAGATAATTCAATTTCTTTCAGCCCTATTAGTTCATCTTCACCATATAGCACAAGTTCATTTTTAAAGCTGTCACCTGCCGTTTTTTGCACTTTAACAAGCACTGTATAGCTGTCTCCTTCTTCACTATAGGAAATATTCGTTATACCTATATTTCCGTCACTGCCACCTAGATTTATAATTTCTCCTTTCATATCTTCCAATGAAAAGTATTCATCGGTATAAGCTAAAATTGTCGCATCATTATATTGATTATAAATAGCTTTAATAATAGAGCTGTGATTGCTGATATTTCCCTTCATATTCCCCGGTTTTATTGATTTTATTTTGCTTATGGCTTCTGTTTTATCCTTAGTATTTATTTCGACCTTAGCATCCCTATTAGCTGAAATAATCGTAAAGGATGAATTTGTAGGCGCTTCTCTAATCACTTTTTCTGCCATGGATTTTGCTGTTTCAAATCTTGTCTTATCCTCAGCCAAAGCGTTCATACTTCCGCTATTATCTATAACAATGATAATGTCACCTGCAACCGTCTTTCCGCTTTTTATAAAAGGATTTGCTAAAGCAGTAATTATTAAAAAAGCAGCTAAAAGCTGTAAAATCATTAATATATTATTTTTTAGTTTCTGCCAAGGTTTTTTTACCTCCGAGTCCGCCATAACCGTTTTCCATAAATACAGACTAGGCACTTCCAAATCTTCATGTTCTTCTTTTAAAAGATACATAAGAATAATTAGACCCAAAAGAGGTAAAAGCCATAATGCATAAAGAGCGTTAAAGCCCATAGTCAGCACTCCTATTTGATTATTCTTCTTTTTATTAAATCCTCAAATAAAATTTTTTCCATAGTTTCATTTGATAGTATATTTAAATATAAGCCCCCATATTTTTTGCATTTGTCACTTATATCGCCTATAAAGTGTTTTAACACTTTATCATATTTATCTAAAGTAGATGGATTCAACTCTACATTAATCTCTTCGTCAGTCTCGGCATCCTTTAGCTTTACGCTGCCGCCTAACCTTGGATTATATTCTTCCGGTGATAAAATGTGGAGTACAATAATTTCTTGCTTATTAAAGGCTAAGAATTTTAATATTTCTTCAAAATTCCCTTCATTAAATAAATCAGAAATTATTATTGACAAACCTTTCCCCGGGAAATTTTTTTTCTTTAAAGCCAAATCCAATCTCGTCTTACCTTTATAATCACTGTTTTCTAAAAAAGAAACAGCTCTATTGAATTGGCCTCTTCCGCCCAAGACTTCTGATATTTTTAAATCTTCACTTATCATGAGATTAAGACAGAGCCTGTCCATGTTTATAAGTGTCAAATATGAAAATGCAGCTGCTAATTCAAGAGCAAGTGCACCTTTTTTTGAAAAATCCATGGATTTACTACAATCTAAAAAGACATTGATAAAAGCTTCTCTTTCTTCCATAAAAAGCTTTACAAAAAGCCTATCAAGCCTTCCGTAGGCATTCCAATCTATTCTTCTTAAATCATCGCCTAAGGTATATTCTCTAAAATCGGAAAACTCCGTAGAACTGCCCTTTGCTCTTGACTTCCTAATTCCCCCGCCACCAACATTCATGAGCTTTTCAATGTTAATTGATAATCTTTCTAACCTTTTTAGAAAATCGGAATCTAAAAGTTTCTTACTCATTTCAAATCTTCTCGCTATCCAGTTCTTTAAAAATTTCTTTTATTATATCGTCACTGCTTATTCCTGCTGCTATTGCTTCGTAGTTCAAAAATATTCTGTGGCGTAAAGAGGGGTAAGCAACATATTTTATATCATTAAAAGATACATTATATCTTCCTTCCAAAAGCGCCATCACCCTGGAAGCATTCACAATGGCTTGTGCAGCTCTTGGGCTTGCCCCGAAACGTATATATTTTTTTGCAAATTCCGGTGAATCATTATTATCGGGATGAGTATGCATTATTGATTTCAGGGCATAGGATAACACAGGCTGTGCTATAGGTATTTCTTTTGCGATATTCCTTATTTCTATTATTTTATAATCATCTACTATATTTTGTAGTATAATATCATTTGCCGATGTTGTTAAATCCACTATACCTTTTAACTCGACAAAATCAGGAAACTTTACATCAATTTTAAATAAAAATCTATCAAGCTGTGCCTCCGGTAAAGGATATGTCCCTTCCATTTCAATTGGGTTTTGTGTAGCCATTACCATAAAAGGCTTTGGTAGTTCATAGGTATTATTAAAAGCAGTAACTGTACCTTCTTGCATTGCCTCCAAAAGTGCAGATTGAGTCTTAGGGGTTGCCCTGTTTATTTCATCCGCCAATACTAAATGAGAAAAAACGGGCCCCTCGTGAAATCTAAAGCTACCTATTCCCTCATCTTTTTCTAAAATATTTGTCCCGACAACGTCTGCCGGCATTAAATCAGGTGTGAACTGTATTCTTGAAAAAGATAAATCAAGAACCTTGGACATGGTTTTGACAAGCTGAGTCTTACCCAACCCCGGTGCCCCTTCCAAAAGAACATGTCCACCTGCCAATAAAGCAATAACCACCTGCCTGATCACTTCTTTTTGCCCTATTATCGCTTTTTTTATTTCACTTTCTATTTCTTTTATCTTTTCTCCGGCATATAATATTTCTTTTTCTTGTATATTCATAGGTATTCCCTCGCTTTCAACTAAATAAGATTACGATTCAAATATATAATATTTATCCTCATTCCACTTTAACGGATTGAATTCTATATACTCACAGATTTTTAGATATTCACTTTCATTTCTAATAATATGATCATAATATGATTTTTGCCAAACTGAAAATCCTGCCTTTTTCGTAATAGAACCTTTAAATTGTTTTATAATACGAGATATTGTAGGGACGGTCTGTGACCGTCCGCTTTCATCATGTAAAACAACAATTATATGAATATGATTTGGCATAATCACGTATTTATCAATTTTTACATTCAAGTAAATATGAGCAATTTTATTTATCTCAACATCTACTATAAAACCGAGGGGTGATAAATACAATTCAGAGTCATTGCAAACACAAACATTTGTATTCCAGAGCAAGTTTTGCCTATTTTTCGTACATATCGTAACAAAATAGTAACCTGCTTGTGAATAATTATAATTTTTTAATCTAATGTCTTTTCTTTGTATCATCTTATTCATACAAACCAACCATTTCAAAATAAACATTATTTTATATGGATTCTAGGCGACCACAGGTCGCCCCTACATTTTCCTTCACTGTCCCACTATCTATTTTTCTAATGATGAAAAGTATTCTTTTACGATTTCCTGCATTCCTTGCGGTATTTGGTTGCTCTCTATATTTTTAAATGCCTGCTCTTTATAACGGCCAAATACTTGGTCATAAGGCAGCATTTCTCCTTTTACTGTTATTCCTTGTTCAGTTTTAAACACCTTCACTTGTCCGTCTTGGTTTTTTTGTCCCGATAATATATCTTTATCCCCTTCGCCGCCAAGAAGGTCTGTGGCAAAAATTTTCTCGTATTCTTTAATCTCTCCGCCTGTAGATTCCTTTTTACCCAAACCGGAACCGCCTCCTTGGTTTACACTCTCACTACCGCTGCTGCTACCGCTACCCGCACCGCTGCCACTGCCTGAACCGCCACCTGAACCGCTTTTATTGCCTCCACTGCTTTGACCTTGATTTTGTCCTTGGTTTCCCGGATTCTGACAATCACTGCAATTTAATTGATTTATAATATCATCCATGGCCATTTTAAATTCTTCAATTTGCATCAGTTTATCCAGTTCGTCTCCTAAGGCTTTCAAGTCATTTTCCAAACCGCCTAATTCGCCATCGGCTATTTTTTCAGCCAGATTTATAATAGCCAGAGCTAAATCCGGATTTTCCATTAAGGTCTTTGAAAGCTCTACCAAACTTTCTAATAGCTCCCTTGTGCTTTCTTCATCCAGGTTCTGCAAGGCCTTTGTCGTATCGGATATCTCCTTTTTTAATTTCTTATATTCACCGCTCTTTAACGCATCTGCCAAGCTTTTTGTTGATTCATTTTTAGAAAAAGCATCTATAATCTTTTCAGTATCTTTGCTATCATACTTTTCTTTCATCATGCTTAGTTTGTTTTCCGTCCTTTGCATCGCCTTTAGGGCATCGTTTAAATCCTTCTCTTTACTTATATCTTTTTTTAGCTCTCTTAATATTTCAAGTGCTTCTTCCTTTTGTACCGAATTTAATTTCTCGTTGGCTTCGACTTTCTTTATTACCTCTTCAATTTCTTTTTCTTGATTTTCTATTTTCTTTTTTACATTATGGAGTTCTGTTGCCTTGGATTCCATAGGATTAGGAATAAAAGCAGATAATAAAACTAAGCTCATTATTATTAAACATAATGCTATAATTTTTTTGGGCAATACGATTCTTATTTCTTTTTTAATGTTAATGCTATCCAGATGCTTAACAGCATCGTTCTTTTGAATTAAAGCCATGGTGGATTCGTCATTTATAAGCTCATAAGCAGTAATAACTCTTTCCGATAGCCCTCTATCATCCAAAAGTAAGGCTGCCGCTTTATTCTTTGGCGGCATAAATAGAGAAGCGATAAAACCTATAGCAGATATTAAAGCAACAATGATTGCACCTTTAAAGTAGGGATTATATATAGGTAAAAAACGTGATAAAATAGCCAATATCAAATAGACGCATAAGGCAACAAATAAGGATTTTAATGTTATATCCAATATTTTTGAATTATGCATCCTATCACGAGTACGTCTTATGGATTTTAAAATTTTTCTATTTGCATCGTCCATGATAATCACTGCTTTCTTATATTGTTGCTTTCTTACAGGCGATCAAAGATCGCCCCTACTTTGCATTATGTCCCACAGGCTGACAGGATCGTCGTCAGCCCCTACGTTCTTACAGGCGATCAAAGATCGCCCCTACTTTGCATTATGTCCCGCAGGCTGACAGGATCGTCGTCAGCCCCTACGTTCTTACAGGCGGTCAAAGATCGCCCTACTTCGCATTATGCCTCTTTCTTTTCCTACCGTTATGCTTTTCTAATAGTGGATTTATTTTACGTGAAGATAAAAATAACAATAACATGGATAAAGCTATATTAAATATCAAATTTACTATCCAGGGACTAACAAATTTATTTAAACCCGTTTGCGTAAAATTGAATCCGGGAAAAAAACCCATAGAACCGCTTCCAAACTGCTCCCATAGTATTGATGAAAACCCTAAGATTGGATTTGCATATAATAAAGGAAAAATTCCGTTATAATTGGAATCACCTATTGCCATTAAAATTATTACGGTAATAAAAATCGTTCCAAAATAAAGAAAAGCAATAGTCCCATAAGACAACACATTAGCTGCCGTAGTCTTCTTGAAATATGATGAAAAGAATATTCCTATACTTCCGAAGGTTATGGAAATTATTATGAAAAATCCGAATAATTGCAGGACTTCCTTTATGGAAATACCGCCAAATAAAAATACGATGGAGAACACAGGCAAAGAGGCAATAATCAATAGTATTATTTGGCTCATAGATGCAAAAAGTTTTCCTATTATTATTGATAAAGGCGTCATGCGAGTGCATAAAAGCAAATCTAAAGTCTGTTTCTCCCTTTCACCGGATATCGCCCCTGTTGTCAAAGCCGGAGCGATAAAAGATATCAGCACAAACTGCATTACTGCAAGGCCTATATAGCTTCCTATGGAAAACTCCGGATCTATGGCAGTTCTATAGAAATCTTGCCGTGCAACAACGGTTATAAAGTATGCAGTTAATGTCAAAAACCCTAAATATACACCTATAGTAGCAGCCGCACGCCAACCTCTCATTCTTATTTTTAATTCTTTTTGTAATACAGGATTTATATTCAATGTTCTTCATCTCCATTCGTCACTTTCATAAATACATCTTCCAAATTCCCATCCATCTGACTAAAAGTAATTACAGGAATGTCTTTATTTATCAATTCCCTAAGGAGCAAGGTCATATCTTCGTCCCCGCCGTCAAATCCAACTTCTATATAGTTTTCACCGGTATTGGTACTTATAACAGTAGGAAACTCCTGCATTACCCGCAGTGCATCCTCTATCCTATCCTTAACTCGTACTTTTATAAGTTTTTTACTATAGACTTGCTGCATGATATCGGAGACTTTACCTTCAATGACCAACTTGCCTCTATCTATAATCCCTATGGAAGTGCAAAGTTCGGATAATTCAGACAAAATATGCGAGCTTATTATTATGGTTTTTCCCAAACCTTTTAGACTGCGCAGTATTTCTTTCATCTCCACCCGGGCTCTGGGATCCATTCCTGATGCAGGCTCGTCCAATACCAAAAGTCTTGGATTATGGACTAAACTGCGTGCCAAGCATAATCTTTGCTTCATTCCTCTTGATAGGCTGTCTACATACACTTCTCTTTTGTCAGTTAAATCTACTAGCTCTAATAAGTCATCTGTTATTCTTTTTCGTTCTTTTGGTTTTATATTATATATAGAAGCATAAAAGTCCAAATACTCATTTACCTTTAAATCGTCATATACTCCAAAAAAATCAGGCATATAACCTATTATTTCTTTAGCTTCTCTGGCCTTTTTTATAGCATCAATATCATCAACGTACACTTCCCCGCTATTAGCAGCCATAAGTCCGCATATTATCTTCATTGTAGTTGTTTTTCCCGCACCGTTAGGCCCTACAAAGCCAAAGATTTCGCCATCAGGAACATTTAGAGCCAAATCATCAACAGCAGTAAATTTACCGTATTTTTTTGTCAAATTCTTTATCTTTAACATTACTTTACAATTCCTTTCACCGAAATCTGAGGAAGCTGAATGCCATCGCCTTTGCCCTCGTCTTTTAAATCAAATCTAAACTTCAACACATTATTGCCGTCTAAATATTTTTCTAATTCCCCGCTTTCTATATTATAGCTGCTTAATTCTTTTTCATCCCAATCACTTGATTCATTATCCCAAATATACTGCTTAACATTTGATAAAGGCTTTTCAAATCTTATATTTATATTTTCCGGTTTTATACTAAAATCAATATTAAAGCTGATATCCACTGTACCGATGCCATAGAATCTATTATCATAAGAGTTATAATGTCCTTGATTTAAGCTGCCTTCTTCTATTACAGGTTCTACATAACCAAAGGGCAATTCAATATTATTACCAGTCACAAGGTTTAAGTCAAAATCAACTATAAACATTGTATTGTCATATCTTTTTAAAACCTTATTATTTACATAAATATCGTCTATTAAAGGGCTCCTACTCCAAGCTATTAGCTTAATTCCTTGAGGATTTTGCCCTAAGTAGTCATAGTAGTAATCTATAATATTTCTTTTTTGATTTGCTAAACGTCGTTTTATGAGTTCCTCACCTTTTGTATTTCCATCTCTTTGATAGAATCTGGGATAAATACCGTCTAACAATTCAAATCTATTTGTAAAGCTTTTCTTTTCCATATTTGATATATCAATTTTTTCTCCTTTTGCAAAATCATCTATTTTTAAAAATTGATTTGCAGTAATTATATAGCAGTCTTCTAAATCAAATCCCGTATTGTTTTCTATATATCCGGTATAGCTTGAATCAATATAGTTAATGTTGCCTATTATATTCCCCTCAAGATTTTTATCACTTGCAATCTCAAAGGTTTTCATTCCCCATACACCTATATTATAAAACTCCAAGCTCTGTTCCGGTGACAATACAAACTTTGCCTCTATCCTTTTATTATCCCAAGTTTGACTATCACTGGAGCCATAATAATTACCTCTCATAAAGGGTTTAATCCTCAGATTATCAATGCCTTGTATTTTTATATTTGTTTTGTTTGGCGTAAATACACCACTGAATGACTTTGTATCATAAAAACCTGTTTCATTCACGCGTGCAATTGAAACAGTGTTGAGAAGAGGCTCTTTTATCCGTGTACCGAATCCTATTAGATATACAATAGAGGCAAACAGGACTGAAAAAATCGGAACAACAACCCACATCAGTTCCCTTTTATCAATTCTTTTCAAAACCAAATAGCTGATAGGTGCCGCTACTATTATATATATAATGAAAATTAAAATGATTGTCCCATATTGAGGTAACGGCAATTCGGGTATGTTTTTTAAGGCTGATTCGATATTGTAGTTATATCCGGCACGGCGATTGACATCGAAATTTGAACCCGTCAACATTGCCGGTGCTGTTTTTCGGAATAGGGACTCCATAAAATATTTATTTAGATTCCAAGAAATTATCGGCTCCATACCCATATCAAAAGATAAAAGCAGAATACTGCCTTGATGTTTGTCCAATTTTTGAATAAGGGTAATACCTTCCGATTCCACTATAGGTACGCTGTCATCAGTTTTTAATTTCATTGCGTCTATAATTGTATCAAAATCATCATTAACCAAGATGCCAAGAGGGTTTGCCGAAACCCTGACAACACTTTCTTTTTCACCGGTTATAAAATCATCGGTAAAGGCGGATAGAGTTTTATTTCCGTTAGCACCGGTACCCAGTACAAGAAAGCCGCCTAATTCAGTCCATTTTTTTAAAACGTCATATTGCTCTTTTGTAAGCTTTGATGTGTCATAATTATTTATAATAATCATATCGAAACTCTCGGCAACATCTATAGTATTTGGAAAGTTTTCTTCGTTTAACTTGACAATCTTTGAGTTAATTGTATTACTAATATTATCAAAGTTAAAACCATTTAAATATCTTAGGCTGTCCGTATCATCGCTTAAAACACCTACAAGCGCTGTATTTTCCGTAATGCCTCTTTCTAATCTTACATACTTTTCCAACAATGTGTTCTTGCCTTCTACAACCTTTAATTTTATATTTAACAAGTGTGATGATATAGGTAGATTGATTACATATTTTTTCTGTGTATCTTTTGGTTGATTTATTCCTATAGCATAGATAGTAACTGCTTCACCATATCCCTCATCATAAGGTATCTCAACTTGTATCTCTCCATCTATATCTTTTAAATTGTTTTCCATTGTAATAAAAATAGGTGTAGTAAAGAAAGGCTTGTATGCCTTATCAAAACCGATTTCAGCTTGGATTTTTATTCTTTCATCTTCTTTTATATCGTCTTTATCACCATGAACAATAAAAAAAGATAGAAGCAATACCATTATTAGAATTGCACATATTAATTTTTTCATTATTGGCCTCCATTACAGTATAAATATAGTTAGTATAACTACTGATCAGATTATTATATTTACTACGATTACTGAGTTACAAAACTAACAGTCTGTATGCTCATTCTAGGCGAAATCAAAATTATCCTCGATTACTACAATACAACTAGTTTATAACAAGCCCTTTATGTGCCATGATTTCGTTTATCTTTCATTTCGCTAACAGACTTTAAATTCTTTCACAATGTAATCTTAAGTAAGGTTATTATAAATACATATAGGAACATTAATCTATCATTTTAAGACGAAAATATTCTATAAAAGTTACATACATTAATATTGTATACCAAATAAGGTCGTATACCAACAGGTATTTTGGGACATCTCTTTTTCCTACAGCTATTCATTTTCCAACATATACAACTTCCAGACCCCGTTAACTTTTTTATAATATAAACACCACAATAGTGGTGCCTTCTCTCCTTCCAATAGTATCTCCATGCCTACGATCGCTTCATCTCCCTCTATATATGCCCATTTTTGTCTGAAGCCGTTTAAAATTTTGTCTGTAGCCATATAGCCTTCTACATGCTGTTCACCGTCAACACATCTTAAAAAAGAAGAATCATCCGGAGACTTAATATAGGAAGTCTTTTCAGATAGAATTGATTTAATATTTTCTTCTTCTTTTGCAAAACTAGATTTTACAAACATTTCTGAAAGTACTTCTACCGTGCTATCTTTATTTATTACGAATTCGCTTTTGCTTAGATTCTCACTTTTTTCACTACAATCATTATCGCCGAATCTATGATTATACTCTTCTTCTTTAATTTCCGGATTTATTATTTTTGAAAAGAAGTTAACTATTTGCCCCTTGCCGAGCAGTAAAAAAGATGCAATCCAAATTAACACTATTATAATTAAATAAAAGTGAATATTTTTGCTTGCCTTCAAGATTATTCCTCCTGATAAATTGATTTATTTATATATTATTATTGCCCACTTTTCGCAAAATCTAAAATGCAGATATCATATTAAGACTTTCCTTAGAATAGTATTAATAGGAAAAGCATGACAAGAAAGGGGGCTCATTATGGAAAGCTTAAAAACATATAAAGCCTCAATACCTACATACAAAGGTTTAAGTGAATCCGAGGCTTTAGAAAAATTAAAAAAATATGGCCTTAATGAAATCATGAAAAAGAAAAGAAGGCAAACATTAACTATAATTATAGACCAATTTAAAAATCTTATGACTATCGTCCTCATACTAGCGGCTGTTATTTCTTGGTTTTTAGGAGAAAAAGCGGATTCTTTAACCATATTGGCAATAATAGTTCTTAATTCTTTACTTGGGTTTATTCAAGAATATAAAGCGGAACGCTCTATAGAGGCTTTAATGGAAATGTCTGCACCTACTGCTAAAGTTATAAGGGGTGGTAGGAAGTACCACATAAACACAAAATATTTAGTCCCCGGTGATATTATTCAACTCAGCCAAGGTGATAGAATACCTGCTGATGGAATCCTTCTTGTTAGTACAGGGTTAATGGTAGATGAATCATTATTAACAGGTGAATCCGTACCAATTGAAAAATCCCATAATAAATCAAATCGTGTTTATATGGGGACTATAGTGACTATGGGAAAAGCAGATGTCATTATTTCACTAACAGGTATGGATACTGAAATGGGCAAAATAGCTAATATGCTTCAAGAAATCACTGACGAACAAACTCCATTGCAAAAAAGACTCTCGGAGCTTGGAAAGTATATAGTAGCCATTTGCATTATCATTTGCTTTATAGTAGCTATTACAGGAATTATTCGAGGAGAAGATCCTTATAATATGTTGCTTACAGGTATCAGCTTGGCAGTTGCCGCCATCCCGGAAGGCCTTCCTGCTGTAGTAACAATTGCCTTAGCAATTGGTGTTCAACGTATGTATAAGAAAAACGCCCTAATTCGAAAGCTTCCTGCTGTAGAAACCCTAGGTTGCACTACTTTAATATGTTCTGATAAAACAGGGACCTTAACTCAAAATAGGCTAAGCGTGAAAAAGCTTTATTTGTGTGATAGATTTTTTGATTTAAATAATAAAACCTTTCCCTTAGACAAACAAACTGAATTATTTTTTAAATCCTCAGTTATATGCAATGATGCTTCTTATGAAGAAAGTATGCTTGGTGTAGCTACATCTATAGGTGACCCTACAGAGGTCGCTTTGCTTAAAGCCGCATGGAGTGTGGGAATAAAAAAAGCAGATATTGATAAAGAGTATGTGCGTATTTATGAAATCCCTTTTGATTCAGATAGAAAACGTATGGCTGTTATTGTAAAGAATAAAAGGGGTAAATTATTTGTTTTCGTAAAAGGCGCAATAGATATAATGTTAGACTTATGTAATAGGCAAATTACTTCAAATGAAACTGCTGCTTTAAATCCAATAGATAAAAGAATGATTTTGAAAGCTAATGAAAAGATGGCTACCTCTGCATTAAGAGTGATAGGGACTGCCTATAAAGAATTGGATGGCTATACTACAGATAATGCAATTTTAGAAAATAAGCTTATTTTTATTGGTATTTCTGGCATGATAGATCCACCAAGGCCTGAAGCAACAAAAGCTATTGAGAAATGTATACTTTCCGGTATCAGACCTATTATGATAACCGGTGACCATAAATTAACTGCAGCTGCGATAGGAAAAGAATTAGGTATACTTGCTTCGCAAAAAAGCATAATGACAGGTAAAGAAATGGACTTGCTAAGCGATAAAGAATTAAAGAAGGTTTCTCAATATATATCCGTATATGCTAGGGTTTCACCCAGACACAAATTAAGAATAGTAAAGGCGTTAAAGTCGTTGGGACACGTAGTAGCAATGACAGGTGACGGTGTTAATGATGCACCGGCAATAAAGGAGGCAGATATAGGCATAGCTATGGGGTTATCGGGAACAGATGTAGCGAAAGAGGCTTCATCAATGATACTTATGGATGACAATTTTTCAACTATAGTATCGGCTGTAGAAGAAGGCCGTATTATCTATGATAATATAAGAAAATTTATCAGATATTTATTGTCTTGTAATATAGGAGAAGTCCTTACTATGTTTTTTGCTTCTATTATGAAACTGCCGATTCCGTTGATACCGATTCAAATTCTCTGGGTAAATCTTGTTACTGATGGTCTTCCGGCTATGGCTTTAGGTATTGATCCGCCTGATAAGGATATAATGTATAGAAAACCCAGAAAGAAAAACGAAAGCATTTTTTCCAGGGGTCTTGGATTAAAAATATTATCAAGAGGATTGGTAATCAGTCTTGGAACCTTGGGTGTTTATGCCTTGGTATTATATCTTACGTATTATGATGTAAGAAGAGCACGTTGCTGTGCTTTTGCTTCTTTAGTCCTTAGTCAATTGATTTTTGTATTTGAATGTCGTTCTGAAAGCAAGTCCCTACTTAAAATAAATCCTTTAACTAATATTCCTTTAATTTTGTCTGTACTTTGTTCTGTAGGTTTATTATTAATGGTTTTATATGTGCCTGTTTTTCAGCCGGTATTTCATACTGTTCCACTGAATAAATTAGAATGGATTATTATTGTCTTTTCTTCCGGCATTTGGACCTTACTGTCTTTGATTACAAGGCCCTTTAAAAAACGTAGCAAATTTATGTAGTTTATAGACACTAGTGCTAGAGTATACTATACGAAACATCTATCGAGAGTTACATAGTAGGCTTAGCACACAGGATATGATTTTGACAGGTCTAAAAATTGCTATACCTATCTATGCTTAGTATCCAATAGCTTCGATAAGGCTCGTTCTTTATGCCATGTGTATATTATACAGCACCAGAGTTACGAAACCTAAACTTCTAAACTCATTCCGGGCGAAATCAAACTTTCCCCATTACATCAAATAGGGCTAGTCTATAATAAGTCCTGTCTGTGCCATGATTTCGCTTTTCCTCCATTTCGTTAAGAAGTTATACGGTTCCTCCACAATGCTGCCCGTATAATATACATCACGGCATTTACGAGAAAGCTTATATATTTGATTAAGATTGCGTTGTGGAGGGGCTCAAAATCTGTTAGCGCAGTGGAGGATTAGTTGCGTCAACTGTTTGAGTGAAGCGAGTTTTGGCGCAACCCGTAACAAGCTTACAGATTGTTAGTCTTGGAACTCAGCAATCGAATCAAATGATATATGCTTAAATATCACTGCATTTACGAGAAAGCTTATATATTTGATTAAGATTGCGTTGTGGAGAGGCTTAGAATCTGTTAGCGCAGTGGAGGATTAGTTGCGTCAACTGTTTGAGCGAAGCGAGTTTTGGCGCAACCCGGAACAAGCTTACAGATTGTTAGTCTTGGAACTCAGCAATCGAATCAAATGATATATGCTTTGATAACAAACAACTGCTGTAGAATATGCGCAAACTATTGTATAATAGAGAAAAACGGTAAAAGGTGAATTATGAAAAAAAGTTATAATATGATAAAGGAATATGGCGAAACCTTCTTCATCGAACGAAAATCTCGCTTTATATCCTATACGATGCCCGTGTATACAGAAGAAGAGGCCACTTCATTTTTAAATAAAATTAGAAAGAAGCACTATGATGCTACCCACAATTGTTATGCATATATCTTGGGCGAAAACTCAAATATACAACGCTCAAGCGATGATGGAGAACCTTCAGGTACTGCAGGTGTACCTATATTGGAGGTTTTAAAAAAAGAAAATCTGACCAACACGATAGTTATAGTTACCCGATATTTTGGTGGTATAATGCTAGGTGCAGGCGGTCTAATTAGGGCATATACGGAAGGTGCAGTGAGAGCGGTAAATACTGCCGGTGTTGTTGAAGTAAAACCCTTTTTAATTTACATAATAAATACTGATTACAGCAATCTAGGCAAAATTCAATACGAATCCTCAAATAATAACTATATTATAAAAGACATTAAATATACTGATTCAGTGACAATAACTATGCTTATCCCCTGTGATCAAAAAGAACACTTGCTTGATAACTTAAACAATTGGACTCTTGGAGAAGCATCAATTAATTATGTAAATGTTGAAATGATAAAAATAAATAAAGACACAAAAAAACCTATCGAATCCAAATAATTTGTTGAATTTTCATTTATAAGAAATCCTATCCTCCATTTCCTAAATTATATTAAACCTCCAACCATTTCAACTAATATTTTGTTTTAATAAACACAAAATAATTTAGAATAAAGCATATTTAGAATGGAGGAAATGTAATGCCAACTGGTGGTAATAAAATCGAACAAAAATCCCTAAGTATAATAGAAGATCAGCTTAATTATGAATCTTTAGCAGTTAAAAAATATCGACAAGCATCTCAAATTTGCACAAACCCTGATATTGTGAATCTTTGTAACGATGCAACAACTAGGCATAGGAATCAGTTTGATCAACTTTTAAATTATTTAGACTCACAAAATTGAGAAAGGAGCAAATATATGCAATCCAGCAATTCTTTATCAGAACAAGATATTATGAACGATCTTTTAACTATGGAAAAACAAATAGCATCCGCCTATAATACAGGAGTAACAGAAGCATCCTGCCAAGACCTAAGGCAAACCCTTACCGACTCATTGGTTGGAACGCAACAAATGCAGTATTCAGTTTATGACACTATGAAAAATCAAGGTTGGTATCAAACAAAGGATGCACAAGAGCAGGATGTTACCAATGCCAAGAACAAATATAATAGTATGAAAAATCAATTATAATTATAGATGCAGGCTGTAAATTAATTACAGCCTGTATTGCTTTTTCCGGTGCAGCAGTTTTCCATTGAAGCATAAGATCCTTCGCTATCGCTCAGGATGACGTTACGGGTTGCGCCAAAACTCATGTCATGATGTATATTATCTCTTCTAAATTAATATTAAATTATGCTATAATCTATATTAATCGTGTTTAGAATAATTTAATAGTGAGGTACTGACTATGTCCAGATATATTAGAAATATGAATGCATTATCAAAAACGGAAAACGATTCCCTGAGGGAAAAAAAAGCATGTGTAATAGGATGCGGAGGGCTCGGAGGTTATATAATAGAGATGCTGGGAAGGCTGGGTATCGGTACAATTGTAGCTGTTGATGGGGATGTCTTCGATGAAAGTAATTTAAACAGACAAATATTATCCCAAGTATCGAATATAGGAAAAAACAAAGCCAAACAAGCGTTTAAGCGCATGAAAAATGTAAACCCCGATATTACAATCATTTCTATTTCAGAAAACCTTACGGAAAAAAATTATAGATCCATATTAAAAGGGTGTCATATTGTTGCCGATGCTTTAGACAGTATTGATGATAGATTATTTTTGCAAAAATGCTGCGAGGAATTAAATTTACCGCTTATTCATGGTGCTATCGCAGGTTGGTATGGCCAAGTAACAACTGTTTTACCGGGAGATAAGTCTTTAGACAAAATATACTCAACCCATAAGGATATAGAAATAGAAAATCCCCTTGGCAACCCATCATTTATACCCGCAATAGTTGCCTCGATAGAAGTATCGGAAATTGTAAAAGTTTTGATAGGCAGAGGGGAATTATTAAGAAATAAATTGTTGTTTATTAATTTACTTAATAACAGTTATGAAATTGTTGAATTATAGCAATGATGCCGCTTCTTCGTCAATAATCACTGTTAAATCTTGATGCAGTTGCAGAACCGATGCAGGTACTTTAGCTGTTACGGGCTCTTTTAGAGCCTTTTTGATTGCTTCTGCTTTTGCCTTACCGCTTGCTAACAGCATTATTTTTTTACAATGCATAATGCTTCTTATGCCCATTGTTATTGCATACTTAGGTACTTCATCTATACTGTTAAAAAACCTTGAATTGGCTTTTATAGTTTCTTTATGCAACTTTACTCTATGTGTTATACCGGGGAAATGATCTGCCGGTTCATTAAATCCGATGTGACCGTTATTTCCGAGACCTAAGACCATCAAATCTATTCCGTCCGCTTTTTTAATTTTCTCTTCATAATCTATACAAGTTTTATAAATATCCGTTGCTTTACCGTCAGGAATATTTGTTTTATCCTTAGCTATATCAGTATGATCGTAAAAATTATCCAACATGAATTTATAATAACTATTAGGACTGCTTTTATCTAAACCTTCATACTCATCCAGATTAAAAGTAGTAATATCACGAAAAGACAGAATTCCATATCTGTACATGGAAATAAGCTCTTTGTACATACCTATCGGAGTGCTTCCCGTAGGTAATCCCAAAACGGCATGGGGTTTTACCTTTACCAAGTTCGCTACATTTTCTGCAGCTAATTTACTGAGTTCTTCATAAGATTTTGTTATTATCAATCTCATTTTTTTCACCTCAAATATTATTTTACTACTTTCATTTATAAAAAAAAGACTTTTTCATTAAATTTTAAAACCATAGTAAAAATATATACTTACTTTATATCTATATACAACCAATTGCCGGATTTATACCTGTAAATCATCAAAGCCGACTCAACTAAATATTGAAAAAATGTGGCTATCCAAACATAAGCTATATGACCTTCAATTAAAAACACTATAGCAAAAATAAGAGGCAATCTTACCAAAAAATTAGTTATAAGGGAAATCCTATAAGGTCCTTTTGTATCTCCGGCACCTTTTAAGACACCGGATAAGGTCATGGCAACAGCTATGGGTATTTGCTCAAAAGCCGCAATCCTTATACATATAGAAGCTAAATTAACAGTGTCGATATCATTGCTGAAAGCTCTCATAATATAAAAAGGAAAAACATAAAAGGCCAAGGCAACAATTCCCATAAGCACTGAAGAGAAAAGCAAGCACCTTTTGGCAACCTTTCTTGCCATATCATGGTCTCCCGCACCGAGGCTTTGCCCTACCAAAGTTGTAGCCGCCACGGCAAATCCGAAACCGGGCATAAAAGAAATGGATTCCGCCGCCGTAGCTATAGAATTAGCCGCAAAAGCTATGGTACCCAAGCCTGCTATCCAAAAAGACGATACCAATCTGCTTCCCTCGTTTAAAAGCTCCGATAAGCCTGCGGGAAAACTTAGATTGACTAAAGTCCTTAAGGTATCCCTTTGAAAATTGAATAAATTTTTCTTCCTTATTTTTATTCCGTGAGTTCCCTTTATCAGATATATCAGGCATATAAAAAAACCTACCGCCTGAGCTCCCGCAGTGGCTATAGCAGCGCCCTTAGCACCCATGGCGGGAAAACCAAATTTACCGAAAATTAAAATATAATCTGCAACAATATTAAAAGTATTAGCTACCAAAGCGGCCAGCATGGGAACTACAGTATTACCTGCAGCTCTGAGAACCGAGATTGTAATAAACTGAGGTATTACAAAAAACAATCCTATAAAAACAATCCTTGTATATAAAGTGCCTATATCAATAACTGCTTGGTCTTCCACAATAAGGATAAAAATAGGTTTAGTAAATACAATCCCCAAAACGCCTATAATGAATGCCAAAACAGTGCCAAGGCTTAAAGAAAGTCCTGCAATATACTCCGCTCTTTCCTTATCCCCGGCACCTATATTTCTCGCAACCAAAGCCGTAGCACCAACACCTATAGCACCTATTATATGGGCAATGGTAAACATCATTGATGCACCCAGATTCACACCTGACATATCTGCAGGGGTGAGTCTGCCAACCATAGCGGTATCTACAGTCCAAACCAGAGTATGCAGCAGCATCTCCGCTATAGCCGGTAAAGCCAATCTAAATATCTGTCTATCTATATTTTCTTCTAATGACATACTTCCTCCACTAGTGAGTATAAGCAAACCAATGATATTTATATATTGCTTGTACTATCAATTTTTTTACTAACATAAACGCTTCTCACTGTAACTGCAGACAAGACAAAAAATCCACCTATAACAGCGCTTAGACTGGGTAATTCCTTTGCAAATAAGAATACCCAGATAGGATTCAAAATAGGTTCCACAACCGTAATAAGTATTCCTTCTAGGGCGCTGATATTTTTTAAAGAAAGAGCAAAAAAAATATAAGCGATACCTAACTGAAAGACACCTAATAAAACTAAACCGACCATACTCCTTCCGTCAGGCATAGAACGCAAAATAAAAGGCAATGCAATAATAAAAGTAATAATATTGCCCAAAAGCGCAGTTTCCACCGGTGACTCATCTTTTTGGAATCTCAATGCGATGGTTACAAAAGCTAAAAAGAGACCGCTCAAAGTAGCAAGAACATCTCCAAATAAATTACCCGTTTTTAGACCGTCAATAAAAAACAGCAGCATTCCTCCAAAAACACATACAATAGTTAGCCAATCATACCAAAAAATATTCTCTTTTAATATCCATGCGCTTAACAAGGCTACAAATATAGGAGCTGTATAATGAAGGATTATAGCATTGGCGGATGTAGTCAGTTTATTACCTGAGACAAACAAAATAACTGCAGCCGCGTAAGCGAGCGCCCCGCCTATTTGCGCTTTTGACATAGTAATTTTAGGCTTTTTCACATAAGCCAAAATCACGAATGCCGCTATAAAACTTCTAGTACCTGCAATGGCAATGGGATTCCAATCAACCATTTTTATTAATATACCTGCAGTACTCCATAATATTGATGCTATAATTAAATAAACTATAGCCTTTACTCTTTCATTTTTTACTTTAAATAATTTCATATTCCACCTCATTGATACTAACCTGATTATGTATGGTTTATTCTATTACGCCTATTGGAGGTATGTACCATATAAAAGTTTTCCTACGCACCCCAATACCTTTTATAAAAATCTTCAGCATTCCTATAACAGACTGCTTCTATTTCATTAGTCGAAAAACGAGATTTTTCCATAGCCTCTATCAATTTTGGCATATCCTGAGCCCCGCCAATTTCCAGTTCTCCATCCATACCGTCAAAATCAGTGCCTATACCAACTACATCTCTTCCGCCTACTTTAATAATATGTCGAATATGCCTCAACATACTTTCCGTAGTGCTTTTTTCATCCTCTTGTAAAAAACCGCCGTAAAAATTTATTCCGGTTATGCCTCCTTTATCAGCCAGTTTTTTTATCATATCATCGGTAAGATTCCTCGAATGATTGCAAATACTTCTTGAGTTTGAATGAGTCGCCATAAAAGGCCTTTTACCATGCTTGTACACATCATAAAAACCACCGTCCGATAAATGTGATACATCAACAATGATTCCCAGATTATCCATCCTTTCTACGGTTTCTATACCAAAAGACTTTAGCCCCATGTTTTGGTTTTTAAATTCGTAATTAGGAAAACCTATAGAATTTTCATAATTCCAAGTGAGAGTTATAGCTCTTACACCTTTATCATACAATATATCAAGCCTATTTAAATCATTATCCAATATACCGCCTTCTTCAATTGTTAAAAAGGCAGATAGTCTTCCTTCCTTTTTATTATCTAAATATTCATTATATGACTTGGCTAAAACAACTTCATCGCCATAGCCCCTAATTTCCCCATGAAACAATTTAATCATTTCCAAGGCATCATTAAAATAGCTGTCTGTTATTGATTCTTTACCTAAGTCTACATAGCATGCAAACATTTGTGCCAAATAATTAGATTTTATCAACCTTTTTAAATCAACATGACCGTTGTTTTGATATAAAGACTCGCTGTCGTCACCACCGATTTTTAATAGATATAACCTAAGTAATGTATCCACATGAAAATCTATAAAAAACAAACTATCATCTCCTCTAATTTCATTTGATTACATCTCTTATTTAACCACAATTATCTATTGTAAAGCAAATTTTATTCCCCTGCTTTTTTACCTTTATTCTACCATCTGCTCCCGCCTATTTTTCTAAACAAGGATTTGCATGCTTTTATATTTCCATTGCCCGCAATAAAGTATTTTGATATAATTGACATATATAGGAGAACGCTTTAAAGCAGAATAAATTTGAGAGGAGAATTATATGTTTGTAAAAAATAGAATGACTAAGAATCCGCATATAATACCGTCTGATACTACTATTGCTGATGCGGTGGCAATTTTTAGAGAAACCGGTTTTAAAAGATTCCCGGTAGTAGATGACGGAAAACTTGTCGGGATACTTACAAAAGGCGATATCCAAACAGTTTCCCCTACAAAAGCTACATCTCTGAGTATATTCGAAGTTAATTATTTCCTATCAAAAATAACAATTAAAGAAGCAATGACCAGAAATCCAATTACAATTGATGCTGATTGTCTACTTGAAGAAGCCGCCGTGAAAATGAGGGAAAATAAAATCAGCACCCTTCCTGTTTTAGAGGAAGGTAAACTGGCAGGTATCATTACTGAAAGTGATATTTTTGATGCTTTTATTGATTTATTAGGCTTTAAAGACAAAGGAAGCCGAGTGACTATAGAGGTAAAAGATGTCCCCGGCGGAGTCAATGAAATCTCTGACATATATTATTCAATGAATGTTAATATAACCCATATGGCCATATTTGCCGGAGACGGCTTCAGAGATGTCGTTGTAAGAGCTCCTATAAAAGATATAACTGAAATAGAGCGAAAGCTAAATGAAAAAGGTTATAAGATAAAACACGCTTTAATAAGTAATGATGATTAAATAAAAATGAAACCGGTTGCCCTGTTTTGAAGCAAGGCGGCCGGCTTTATTTTTTTGATAAATTTGTTAATGCAATTACTCCAAGAGGTCTTTCTCACTGTAAAAATTAACGAAAACATTAACACGATGACAATAAAGTGATTCTTTCAATGGTTTCAAGATTTTTAACCTGCTTTCCAACACTTTGCAATCAATTTAATAAAAAAGTATAATCTATGCTATTTATGAAGCTTAACAATCCAAGCATCTTTTATATAACTTCTAACAATAATACGAGACAAATTGAACCAACTTGTACAATTATCTAGAATTATAGAATCCCCGGTCACAACCCTTTCCATTTTAGATAAAATAGAATCCGGATTCCTAACCAATTCAACTTTAGTGGGTATATTCCAAAACTTTGCAGACTCAAAAATCTTATCCTTCAGCCTACCGGAGTTTGAAACGGGTTTATCTAAAAAGAATTTGACCTCAGGCACACTATGCTCATTTAAAACTTTACCGATAAGCTTTAAAGCCATATCCGTTTTATCAATAATCCTATAGGTGCCCCTTAAACCTGCTAAATCTCTTAATACATCATCCTTACCCAGAACGAGAATACTCCCCGATAATGCAACTTCAAGATTTATTATAAGATTAAAACCGTCAATATATATACATCCATCACTTAAAAAGTCCAATGGAAGCAAGCTCGACTTTCTTTTTCTGTACTGAGTACTTGTAGCTGAAACTCTTTTTAATGCCAATCTCTGCCTTGATGACAACAGATAGTGATTCCCGACAAAATTTGCTGCACTGTCTAATTTATAATCCCTATCTATAAGCCATTGGATTTCTTCTTGTGCAATTTTTAGATATTTAATAGCTTCATAGGAAAAGAATCTTTCATCTTCGGGATCAAACCCTCTCCTTGATTCTTTTGTACACATACAAAATACCCTTTCATTAATCCAGCCTTAGAATTTCACTATTAGAGCAAAATCTCTTCTATACCTTTTCTTGTATCCGGTTTTTCTCTTTCTTTCAGATTTTCCGGCAGTTTCTCCTTATCACCGGGTTTACCTAATGCTACTATACATATAGTTTCGTATTCATCGGGAATATCAAATACTTCTCTTAGTCTTTTTTTACTGAACCCGCCCATTGCATGGGTGGCTAATCCTCTCCTATGAGCTTCCAAAGATAAATACCCCCACGCTGTCCCCGTATCAAACATATTCCAAAAATTTTCCTTTAGGTTATAAGTGAAGGCCTTCTTAGACAAAACTGCTATAAGTACAGGTGCAGAATTTGCCCATATTTGATTTCCTTCAAGTAAGATACTTCTCATTTTCTCCAGTTTTTCATCATCATCAGCTATTATAAATCTCCAAGGCTGCTCATTAAAACAAGAAGGTGCAAATGTAGCAGCCTCTATAACCGCCATTATTTCGTCTCTATCTATCTTTTCTTCGGAAAAAGCCCTCATGGACCATCTTTCTTTTATCTCCGGCATAATATCATATTTGAATTGTCTTTCCATGGCAAACCCTCCTTGATAATTAGTTTCTATATTAGGTCATATAGAATATACAGATATAATTTGCATTTTATTTTTATTTAGATAAAAAAATCTATTTTTCTTTAAGAAAGATACTTATATCAAATTCTCCAATATCAGTTTTTAAAGTCAATTGCAAAATCTTTTCGTTATCTAGGGAAAAGGATTTGTATTTGCCTACAAAAACTTGAGGCGGTGCAATATCACATACATACTTGTTCTTCGATAGATTTGTCAAAGCATTGCCACCAATAATATTGCCTATTTCCCCCAAAGCCGAGGAAGCGAAGCTATCAATCTTATCCATTTCCATGCCGGACATAATCTTTATCATTTCTATAGCCATATCTTTTGGAAAGCCGAATAAAACATTGCCCTTCAAGTCCCCTGTTATACCTAAATGGACATTAACATCTTTGCTGCTTATCATATCCTCCAATACCGATAAATTTTTCTTCTCCGTCTCCATATTAAGCATCAATTTAAATACATCATTTGTCGCTTGATAAAAAAAATTAATATATTCCGCCTTCATTATGCCTGTCCCTCCTTAGCTCTAGCGTATTCACCGATTTGCTGATCTGCTTTTCCCACATGCATAATAAGCCAAGTCATTAGTTTTCCGCCGAATTCTTGCATTTTATCCTCGTCCATCTCTCCCGCTTCAAAGGTTTTTGCACAATCGCTTATCTCTTTTTTAAATTTTTCATGAATAAACTTGTGATTTTCAAGATCAGGAAAACCGATTTCCTCCTGATATGTTTCCTCATCATGGAAATGAATTATTACATACTCCTGCATAAATTCCAAAGTCTCCTTCACTTTGGCCATCCTATCCTCCCAACTGCCATCACCTCTTATAACCTTAAAGAATTCCGATAATCGTCTGAACAGCTCCTTATGCTGATCATCAATCAGTTCAACTCCAACCTTATAACTGTCTTTCCACATCATGAGAAACACCTCTTTTCCGTTTATTTGCAAACTATTAAGCTTTTTATACATTTTACCATATTTATTTCAGTTTTCATCCCCAAATTAAAACAAATCTCTGAAAATTTAGTTTATCAAAAATTCAGAGAAGTTTTTGTTTCCTGCCTTTGTAACTTTATTATTTTCGTCCCCTCTCGGGGTTATATCATTTCATATTATTGAAATTGTTACATATGGATAAAAAAGACCACCGTTTCCGTCCCCTCTCGGGGTTATATCATTTCATATAGGAGGCGAGGGAGTGAATCAGTTACAGATTTTTAAAAAGTCTCCGTCCCCTCTCGGGGTTATATCATTTCATATTGCAGACATCGAAACCGGAACTGTTGAAATATTAAACTAGTCTCCGTCCCCTCTCGGGGTTATATCATTTCATATGAAACCGGTGAGTTGACCGGTAGCAGTTTGGGAACTGGCGAGTCTCCGTCCCCTCTCGGGGTTATATCATTTCATATACCCCCGCCCTTTACAACCAACCGAAAGGAGGAAAAACAAGTCTCCGTCCCCTCTCGGGGTTATATCATTTCATATTTCAAGGAGGAAAAGAATTGAAAAGAGTAATATGGTTTTGTCTCCGTCCCCTCTCGGGGTTATATCATTTCATATACAGGAGATGTGGGTTTATGGTACTTAGACGGAAAGTGTCTCCGTCCCCTCTCGGGGTTATATCATTTCATACCTGTCTCTTGTAAACATTGATACACAACAAGGGAAATACTGATTTTCGGAGTAAAACAATATTTTCATCATTCTCTCCTTCTTTCATATTTTTAATGTTTACAAAACAAATAACCATCTTATCGGGTTAAAATCTATTATTAAATAATTACAACTTCATCATCTTCATCATTTGCAGTAAATGTTTCACCAAAAATTTCTACAGTGCCTTTCCCTTGAATTTTATATACTCTTACACTATCACAAGTATCCGGTATTCTTTCAATATCAGACAATAGTTTTTTATATTTATTTGGCCTGATTAATGCTTCAAAAGCTGACTTTTGTACCCTAAATCCATAACTATTAAGCACCTTTACCATCTTATTCCTCCGTTTATTTTCTGAAATGTCATAAATGATAAGTACAAAATATTTTTTATCTCTAGATTTGTTTTCATTTGCATCCTTGATAAAATAATCTTCATCAAAATTTCTGTCCATAGACATCCAGTTTTCATTATTCATACTTTATCACCTGCATTTCAATGCTTATCTTATTTTTATAGGATAATATAGCTCAGGGTTTTCTTCTTCTATAGCTTTACATAGTTGCATTATTTGCATATCAATAGCTCTTCTGAAAGTTGTAGAATAGTTTATATATTCTAAATATTTAGTAGAGGTCTCCATCTTTTTTTCCAGCTTTTTTATAAAAATCTTTAATCCATCATCTATAAAATATACTCCTTGTGTTTCCTTATTCTTGTAAAAATGGGATATATCTATTTCATTACCATTCACTAGTGACATAGCCATAGAATCAACAATAATAGCTCGCCACTCTTCCATTAAATCACTGGCAAGTGTGGGATGTTTTTCTCTATCTTGGTGTATAAATGCGAAATATGGATTTAATCCTCTTCCTTCTATAGCACCATAGATATCATTCATTATTATTGTATAGCCCAAACTTAACATAGAATTAAAAGGATCCCTTGGTGGTCTTCGGGTTCTTCCCTTGAATTTAAAATTCGGATTTTCAATTAGTTTACTTAATCCCTTAAAATATAATCTTGCTCCATTCCCTTCATAGCCTAATACTTCGAATGCGCTATTTGCATAGATTAATTTTGATTTCAAAATAGCCATTTGTTTAATTTCTTCTTCAACATTAGAAAATGACGTTCTTTGATATCTTCTCAATACTACTATTTGGTTGTTTAATTTCGCTTTCAAAATATTTTTTGAAAGTCTTAATGAAAAAGCTTGGTCTTCCGTAAGCTTAATTTGTTTTCTTTGTCTATTGGTGTTCACATGTTGAGTAGAAGAAACTTTGCCAAAATAAAAGCCTTTACTAGAGTAATATTGCACTGCAATACCTCTCTTTAAACATTCTCCTAAACATGAAGTAGTAATTTGCCCATTGCCTATAATTGTTATACCCTCTACATTTTCTATAGGTATGCTCCTTGTAAGGTTTTTGGTTTGATTGATTACAATACGTCCTTTTTGAATACCTATTTTTGCCTTGTTATCTGTTATATATATTTGGGCCAAGGACGTCACCCCCATTATAACATTTCTATTATCTTTTTATTTATGTTTTCATAGAGTCTTAGACTTTTTTCTTTGATTCTGTTTCCGTAAATTTTTATTAATAATCGTTTTACTACTTTTAATGCCTTGTCCGAATTAATTTCATCTTCTCTATATAATTCGTGAGCCAAGTCATTGCGGCGAATTTCCAATTGTTCTAATATTATATTGAAATCATAAATCACATCACCCGATAATCCTTTATGCTCCATAATGGCAATATATTGTTGCAAATTAAAGGTCAAATAATCTCTACCTTTAATTTTGATATATGTAGGATTGTATTTACGTCCTGTTTTTTGCAAATAGTATTTGTCCAGTATTGCTATTGCTTCTTCTTCAATGAGAAATCCGGTAAAATCTTCAGCTATATATTCCGATAGGGGCTTCAGTAGCAATACGAAATACGATAATTCGCCTGTTTTTGACTTATTATCTAAAATGCAATAATAATCGCAAGCTTTAGCTGCTCTTGCATCCTTTGTATAATAAAATTCTTTATTCCATTTAGATTTTCTATAATTTTCATTATCGTTTTGCCTTAACATAGCGTATTCAATCAAACCGGCTACTTTGTCATCAAACAAATAATCATTTTCATTGAATTTTTCAAGAGCTGCTCTATATTCAAAATGACTAATTAGAGATATCAAATCCCTTTTAACTGCAGTTCTCTTAAAAGAGAGAATATCCGGTTCAATACATCTGTTGGGACTTAAATAATTACCCTTTTCCATCAAATCATCAAGGTTTTCTTCTATATCGCCGCCATATGCAATATCTACATTGGACTTTTCTGATGGTGTCAAAACCTGAATAGGTTTTAATTTTAAATGAGAGGATACAACTTCCAAACAAAGGGCAGATTTTATTTGAGGCGTACCGCTGCTAATATTGATTAATATTTTGCCGGTTAGATTTTCTTTTTGAATCTCAATAAGCAACTCATCAAAAGTTTTAGCAAAAATATCAAAATCATGAGGATTATCAATATCCGTAACAATCTCTTTTATCTCTATATCAAAGGGAGCTAAAGCATTTTGGATTTCTTCTCTTTTTTTACTCATTTCTTTTGTAAAATATAAATATATTTTATCGGGTTTATAATGTCTGACTATATGGAGCATAGGTCCATCATACATACCTCTGATAGGGTCTGTTGTCCCTACAGGACTGAATAAGACATAATTATTCAATACGAACACCTCCCATTCCCAATGCCGCTTTTATCCCTATCCCGGAGAACTCAGCAAAATTGCACACCATATTTGCCAAGCGTATCATGCTTTCCGAACCCCAAAACAATATGTCAACGTATCCGGTAAAGCCTTGTATTCTTGCATTTTTTAGATGAAATAGTGAGCTTCTAAGATTATATCTGAAGATCTTGCAATTATCCCAATTCATATCCTCCAAAACAAACTCATCAGCCCATTCATTCCATTTGTTAGTTAAGCTTTGCATTATCAAATCTATGGTAGGGTAAAGAACATGTTCTCCGTCTTTTTTAAATGTGGTAGGTGTCAAAAATGAAATTCTTATCTTTTTTTTATATGGCTCTGATATCAAGTATTTGTCAGCTATGTGCTGCTCATTAATATTCTCAATGTTTTTTTCTGTCAAAATGATATTTCTATCGAATTTATGCAGAAAATAACTGTCTTTAAAGCTATAGTCTTTTTCCGTATTTATAATCCACTCTGTAGGAGTTATGTATTGATTAAACAACTTGCATTTATGGAGTCCATCTGCTGATTCCTCTTTTAAACCTTCGAGGAAAGCACTATAAATGGCATATCCCCACGAATATGAATAATCTCCTTCATATTTGATTTTAAATCTGTATTGCTTCATTTAACCAATCCTCACACTGCATATTCCCATTTCCATGGTTATATCATTGATTTTCGTACATTTTTTTGCTCTGGGCGATACACCTAATTCAATGTCTTTTCTGTGTTTATGCCTAGAAAATCTCTCATCAAGATATAGAGCTATGTTTTTTAAAGCTCTGTCTTCATAAAGAGCGTGATTGACAGTCTTTGTGAGAAACCCTACACCACCGCCCAGATAAAGCATATTTTCTCCATATTGATTTTCATTGAAAGATTTGAATTTGCTTAAATATGCTTTTTTATATTCTTTTGAAAAGTTTTCTATTGCCTTCATTATATTTTCCAATCTAAATATCTTTTCATTATAAGGTTTATCAATGGTTAGATTAAATTTGACCGTTGCACCGGGCTTTAATGATTCTCTGCAAAGATTTAGTTTGTTATTGGATTCTCCGTCTTTAAAAATGTCAATTTTTTTAGATAGTATTAAATCTTCTTTTGCTAAAGGCTCACTATCGCTTATTTTAAAATGCCTGAAGTCATCTTTGAGAAAACTGCCAAAAGCATCGTTTTCAAGGTTACGAGCATTTGAATATCTTTTCAATGGTTCATTTTTATACATTCTAAATCTGCTTGTCTTATCTTCTCTTATAATATGAGCTAACATAACTGTTCGTAAAGCTCCTTTTAGTGAGCTGCCCGGTATATAGGGATAACCATAAGGGTCTTTCATAAATTCATTAATGTTATCGCTTTTTCTGATTCCACTATCTCCGGATTTCACTTTATATCTTAACGCTTTTTCTTTATTTATTCCCGATCTTTGACGATTGCCTTGTATAAAATCGGTCAAATTTGCCCAGTAGTCAAATAAGAATTCTTCATATTGCCGCCCAAATAATGAATGGAGTTTTATAGGGTCATATACATAAGCATAGCCATTTCTTAATTCAAAATCCTTTTTCAGTATTTCTCTGCCATTGCCTATATATACAGGTGTTAATACTTCCAAAGTTATTGTATAGTTTTTCATATGTTCACCCCCATAAACATGGGAACACTATAGCGATAAACGGGATGTTCATCATTCCCCACATCAAATATATCTCCCTCAAATTCTCCTGTAAAAATCGAGCCTGCTTTAAAAGCATAAAAATCACCTTTTTTATACCTGCTCTTATGTATAAATCCGCTCCGTTTTTGCAACAAATAATTAGCTCCTTCCAAGGCCTTTTCCAGTTCTCCGTCTTTAGCCATTGCCGTATTTAAAAGGACTTTCATTTCTCCCTGAGGAAACTTATAACATTCCTTTATTTCAAAGGAAAATCTCCCCAACCCACTAGACCTTCTGCCACCGATACCGCTATATTGCATACTTTCAAAGATATCATGAATATAATCATCCATATTTTCTACGATTATATAAAGGCCGCAATTATTATTAAAAGTATATATACCCACTTGATAGGGATCTTCGCCTACGCAAACTTGAGTTCTTGCTTCAGAATCTCCCAGTACAAAATTCTTCAATTCATCTTCCGGATACATAGTACCTTCCAAGAAAGCATTTAATGTATCTTCCGTAATGTATTTGATTTTTTTAAACAATTTGTAGTCCTCCGACTGTTGATCTATATAAATCATTGGCTTGGGGATATAGTAGTAATTTTCAATATAAGGAAAAGCATCGGATATTTTTAATCCTTTTCCTTTTACCAATTCTACTATTTTAAGGGAGTTACCGCTTTCTATACATAATGCAGAAAAAATCGTATCTGCTTTAAGTTCATATTCTCCGTTGCTGAGATTGCCGTTGCCAAAATGCACAGGTGTTAAAAACTTTAGTTTAATAATAGATCTTTTCATAGCCTACACCTCAATCTTTACATCCGGTGATTCTCCATATATATTAATAGTCTCTATATTATTAAATTTGATCCTTCCGCTCCCCCTTGAACCGTGACCTCCAAGATAATCATTTTGTAATAATTTCATAGCAAGTGAAACGTTTTTAAAATCCTCTTCTAATTCACCTTCAGAATCTTCCGTTACATCATAAATTATTTCAAAGTCAAAAACTGTGCCCCTGACAACTCTCTCTATCTGCCTAGGATTCGCAACAGCAGTTTTTCTATCAATGGAATTCTCTGTTTTTATTTCTGTTAACCTAATATTAGCTGTTTTCAATTCTTCTACTTTTTCTTCCTTCATAAAGCAATCACTAAATTTTAAACGAGAAGGAATAATATCCGAATCTTTTCCCCCGCTGCTACCAAATAATCGCAAAACCATCGCGTGATCTTTATTGTGAGCAGGACTGGCTCCAAAAGTCCTTTGCAATAAATATCGCATTTTTCCTTTTAGGCTGCTACCGGGTATAATAGGATTGCCTGTCAAGCTGTCTCTAATTACAGGGCTGTCAACAGCACCGATAGCTGAATACGCATCTGTTCCGCCGATATGCAAACCGGTAACAATCTCTATTTCACCTTTTATTAAAATTTTTGAATATGCCATTATTTTTCACCCCCATAAAATTTATGATATGCCACTAAAGCTTCAAAATACTTACAATAATTTAAGAATTTTTCTCTGCTATCACCTATTTTCCCCACTTTGTCCAAAAGTTCTGTTTTTTCAAAAAAATAGGTTAATTTACCCCTTTTATAGCGTGCATCCTTGCTATCCTCTCTTGAAAGCTTTTCTTGCCTGTCTCTACCTGCATCATATATCATTTTTACTTTAAGGTGTCTTATAGCATCAGTATATTTTTTATTTAATTTCTCATCAGGTTCTAAAACTATATCATTGTACAGCTCATTTACTTGTGCCATTAAATCCCTCAGTTTGCTTGTAGATATTACTTGTGAAAGTTCTTTCATAAGCCTTTCTGCTTTATCTACATAGTCTTCCTTTACCATGGAATCACCATCTTTCTTTTATTTTCTTGTTTCATAAGAATACAAAGTTATAGCTATCTCCATTTCCTTCCTCTCTTTTGTGTTCTTTATATATGAATAAAACTCGGGTACATTCAATCCTTTATTCTTTTCTTCCGTTCTTTTGAGAATATAAGCATAACGCGCTATATTAATACTGTCTTTTTCGCTATTTCGTAAAAACTCCAACAGCTTGTACAAAAATGCTTTGCCTTTTTCCTCATCATTACCGAATACATTTCTCAAACTGTTTAATTTGTTTTCTATTCCTTTATACATATTATCCATATTATCCATTGAATCTTTTCTTATCTCAATATTAGGCAAATCCTTCCAACCTATAGTCCAGTCTTCTTCCAATATCTTGCCTTTTTCATCAAATTTGCCTTTTCTGAATAAAGTTACTTTATTTTTATTTTCGTCTTTCGTCTTTGCCGCATCTTCCAATTCTCCTGCTTCTGATGCGATACGAGAAATTGGGTAACTGTGATTATAAATACCTACGCCTGCTGATATGGTCAAAGTACCTTGAGTATAACGATTAAAAGCCCTTTCAATATCCTTTGCCAAGTCAATTATATCGTTCCAACTGCCCACAATAAACATATCGTCTCCACCGGAATATATGATAGTTGCATTTCTGTCTTTATTTTTTAGGATATCATTAATATAATATTTAAAAAACATAGACAATTGTCTTGATAAAGTGGATGTTCTTGATATGGTTTTGTGTTCTTGATTTTGAAATCCTGATACAAAGGCTCTTCCCAAATTATCCACATCTGCTCTTACTACCGCTATACGGTTTATCCCCTTTGCCTCCTTTGCAAATTCTTCAAAAGTCTTTGCCCCATAACTCACATTGCTTCTCAATGAATAATCCCCTACCCATAGGTTTGTTGCAAAATTATATCCCATAGATGGCTGATTCTTAGAATACACTCTGATATAATCCATTTTTCTTATTTGGTCTATTTCCTTTATAACCAAAGACTGACTAAAAGGCAGTGGAAGAGTCCCCTCTTCTTTACAATCATCTGTATTGATTACTGTAAAATATATATTAGGATTTACTATCAAAGGTGATATTCGTATCAAAGATTCGCATATTTCGCATTTGTTTTCGTTATTTACAGAACCTGTTCTTTTGCACTCTTTACATTCTCTCTCCTCCCTAATACGCGGTGCGGAGTTCAACTTTATAATGTCTTCGGATGTATATCTTTGTGATTTTTTTGTAGATAGAGTTTTACTTACTCTTTCATATACCTGTCCTATATTTGCCGCCAATTCATCGCTGCTGCATTTTGTATATCCACCGGCAATATATAAGGAAATATCAAAATTATTGATAAACCAGACTTTTAATTCTTCATCAAATTCTTTGAGAATGTTTCTTACAGTTTTCGTATTAGGCAGAAGTAAATAAGCATGTCCGCCCCCCGTATATAAAAGGTTGCATCTTGATAAACCGATTTTATCCAATAACTCATCTGCAATATTTTCTAAAAGCAGTTCTAAATATAAAGACCGGGCTCGCAATGATTTCAAAGCGTCTGTACCGCTTATTGTTGTATAGTGTAAAATATAAATACAACAAAATGCAATAAATAAATGCAATCATGAAAATGGAAAAAGTCATTGCCAACATCCCCAAACTAAACTACCCTTTAATTGAAGAAGTTAAAGGGGGTAGAG